>JAEEGL015490230.1_pt1 | contig 12323 bp, 14 predicted proteins | sample 9134231 | NCBI WGS metagenome assembly JAEEGL01 (sample SAMN16246548, study PRJNA631951) | gut metagenome | biome: gut microbiome; feature: rumen; material: fiber-attached | host: Bos | place: Iran: Karaj | collected 2018-10 | reverse complement strand
CCCAATGAGTATACACAATTTTCACACACTAAAGCGTAAAAGTTTTTGTCAATTTCGTCAACTTTCATTACAGAACATGTGTTCTTCTTGTGCACCTTGCACTAGAACATATGCTCTCTATACCCATTGCAATCATTATACAATCCGTATACTCTCACACTTTACCAAAGTAAAGCAAAAAAGCTTGACAAAATAAATCGTATATGCTAAAATCAAGTAAACCGGCAACGCCGGAAATTAAACGGAGGTGATCTCTCATGCTCGCGGGATATACCATGCTCGATCTCACGGGTCTCGACCTCAATGTCGAGACAGCACAAACGATCGACGGTGTCGGTGCAAAGCTCACTGCTGCCGAGGCGCTCAACACACCGATTGTCGTGCACGGCGTTGTCAATAACGGCACGCCGGTCTCGCCTGCTCCTGTCATCGCGACCGGTGCGGTCGTGCTGCTCGGTATGGCAACACTCACCTTTGACGACGATGTCGTCACAGTATCTTAAGGAGGTGGCAATCAATGCCTAAAGTTATCAGCATATACGACACCGTACAAAAGGCCGTCGCTCAGGCCGTCGGCGATACCTACATGCAACAGGTCGGCACGCTCGCAGATCTGCCGTCGTATAAGCTCGCCGATGTCGGCAATGCAGTCTTTGACGCAGCCGGCGGCGTCGATGTCGTCGTCAAGTCTCTGGTCGATGCACTCGGTGAGTTTGAGTGCGAGGTGCGGCCGTATGAAGGCGACCTCAGCAGCGTCATGGTCAAACCGATGGAGTGGGGCGGTTTTGTAGAGCGTGCATACATCGGCCTCGCCGAGATCATCGACGATCCGCGTCTCAATCTGGTCAACGGTACATCATACGACGACCATGTCTACTACGCGCCGAACGTGCAAGCAAAGATTTTTCAGGAGGCAAAGGGCATCCTGACGCCGTACTCGATTACTGAGGATCTGCTCAAAACCGCATTTACCGGATGGCCGCAGATGGAAAAATTCCTCGGTGGCATCCGCGCAAACGCAAGCCGCACCGTCGAGGCCGGTATCAACAGTATGAAACACATGCTTGTGCAGACCGGCATCGCGACCAGTGTTGCCGGCACCTCGACCGCAGTGCACCTGCTGACCGACGCGATCGCGGACGGCATCGTCGCAGCCGGCACGACTGCCGAGGTGGCACTCAAAACGCCGGACTTTTTGGCATATGCACTCATGACGATCGCGACGGTGCGCGATAATATGAAAGTCCTCAGCACCGCGTACAATAACGGCGCCGTGCCGACAAACGCATACAGCGACGATGACACAAAGCTCGTGCTCCTCAATCGCTTTGAGAAAGCATGCAAGTTTATGCTCAAATCCAAAACCTATAACAAGGATGAGCTCAGCATCGGCACCTATGACATGACAGCTGCATGGCAGGGTCATGACTCCGGTTCCGGCAAGTTTGATCTGCAGACCGTCTCGACCGTCAAGATCGCTGCGGACTCGAGTAATAAGCTCGGGATCGGTACATCTGCCTTTAGTCAGGATTATGTCATCGGCTTTGCGTTTGACCGTCTCGCGCTCGGTCTGTGTCCGTTTAACCGCAAAGTCACATCGTCCTATACTGCAATTACGGATCACTGGAATACATACCACCATCTTTTCTGCAATGCGCTCCTCGATGCAAATTACAATATGGTCGCCTTTGTGGTCGACTGATCAGAGCCGCGTATGCGCTGCCGTGTCTGCGGCAGCGCATTATTTTTATCGGAGGTGATAAGATGATAGTCTTTTGGGATAAACTCAGCGGCAAGGTACAAACGGCATACGCGCACCGACTCTATTTTTTTGAGCTCCTTGATTTTGTGACCGGCATCTTTGAGTGGACGCTGCCGGACGGTGTTGATCCAAAGTTTTTGGAGCGATACCTTAACTCATCCGGCATGTGCGGGCTCACAAAAAACATCTATGGCGAGTATCGACTGTCACTCGGCGGTCTCGAGGCTCCGCTCGATCAGTACGCGATCGGTACAGTCTGGATCGGTGAGACGCTCGGCGGTGAGTATTGCACCGGCGTCCGAGGTGAGACGGTTGCTGTCTGCTTTAATAACTCGGATCATATGCCAAACTTTGACCTCGTGCCGGTCTCTGATCGGCTTACGGAGTTTGACAAGTCGATCAAAGCCGTGACCAGAGCGAGCCGTGCAAATCCGCTCACGGTCGCGCATGACAAAAAGACGGTCAAGGCTTTTGAGGAGGTGCACGACAAGATCCTCGACGGCGATATTGTGAGCATCCTCTCGGATAATGCCCTCGACGATATGGGCGGCCGGCAGGCGGTCGAGGTGATCGAGTTTACAAAGCCGGAATATATGAGACTACTGCAATATCTATATGAGGCCAAAGAGTCTGAGTATCGCAATTTTTACCGCAAGTATGGCCAAAACCTGCAGAGCGTTGCAAAGCATGCGCAGGTCACGACCGAGGAGATTGACGGTGCGGACTCTGTCTGCTTTATCATCCCGCGTGATATGCTCGAGCAGCGCAAGCGTTTTTGCGAGGAGGCAAGCCGGATCTTTGGTGACACTTTTGCCGTCCAATTTGCGGAGCCGTGGAGATCTGAGGAGCAGCGATACGACGCCGACACCGCAGAGCAGCTCGCCGAGGCAGACAAAGCGGAGGCAGAGGCCGAGCAGGTCGAGGCAGAGACGGAGCAGATCGAGATCCAGAGCGAGCAGATCGAGGAGTCAGTTACCGATCCGCTCGAGGAGACCGAGGAGCCGGCTGCCGACGATCAGAGTGGTGACGATGAGATCAAGGAGGGTGAGACAGATGAGTGATGAGAGATACACGGTCGATCAGGCCGTCAAGGCATATTGGCTCGGAGAGCTCACCACCGACTATAAGGTCACGCTCTCTGACGGCAGCACCGTCACGCTGCTGAGCTCCGACGATCTTTACAGAGAGCTCAGCATGCGCTATGGCTGCTACTACTTTTATCCGCCGAGCTTTTTGCCGCTCAATGTGGCGCACCTGCGCGATACTTTTTTATCGTGGCTCGCACGCAATAACGATAATATCGCACGGCAGCTCGAGACGCTTGCGCTCGATTATGATCCGATCGCAAACTACGACATGACCGAGCAGGCAGCCGACGGCACAAAGATCGCAAAAGAGACCACGACGGCAACACCGTCCGGCACAATGTCGGTGGCATCGGCGCACACCGGCACCGACACGACCACAGACAGTCGATACGGATTTGACAGCCAAACCGGTGAGCATGCGGATAAGTCAGAGCTCGCGCACGGCGAGACGGTGACCGACACGACCAGTTTTAACGGCTATAAGACAGAGACAGAGACCGAGAGCGCACACGACCGCAGCATCACGACGCCGGACGGCAGCACCCTCAGCGGTCTCGACTCTGGATCTGAGCACTATCTGCGGAGGTACGGCAATATCGGCGTCACAACCTCTGCACAGCTCGCAAGCGGAGAGCTCGAGCTCAGAGTGCACGACATCGCGATCGAGTGGCTCGAGCGCTTTGCGGATCAGTATCTCATCTATGTCGGATAAGGAGGCGATCAGATGACGATCAACTTTTACAGCATCGTCGAGGATCCGCGGACGATGCCGAAAACACTGCCGGAGCCGGTCACCGTGACCGGCCGGCTCCGTGATGAGCAGGTCGACGTGATGCATCCGTCGATCCTTATGACCGGCGCGCCGTCTCAGGTTTACAACTACGCGTATCTGCCGGATTTTAACCGATACTATTTTGTCGATCCGCCGATCACGGTGCGCACCGGCCTTGTGCGGCTGCAGCTGCATGTCGATGTCCTGCAGACCTACTATGCCGGTATCATGACAGCACCGGTGATCCTTGACCGTGTGAGCGATGGATACAACGCTTTTGTGCCGGACAGCCGGCGCAAGTTTTACGCGTACACCGAGCCGCAGTACAAAAAGATCGGATCGCTCGGAGACAGCTACTCTCTTGTGATGGTCGCAAGTGGCTATCCGAGGACGTGAGGAGGGGCGTATGAAATATATAACTTTAACTCGGGGCAATGAGACTATCTGGTATCCGATGTATGAGCTCAAGCCGGAATATTTCCCGCAAATGACAGTCTCGCCGCTGACGACCTCTGTCAGCGGCGTGACCGGTATTGCAGTATCTGCCGTCATCCCCACGCAGTTACAAGTCCCGCTGCAGACGGCTTTTGCGGACACCTTGCCCGAGACAGCCGCCGATTTTGGTTGTATACTGCAAACTCAGCACAGATACGCTCCTAGGCCGGATGATAACGTGCTCGATCTGATAGATGCCGAGTGGGAGGAGATCCCAATCGGCGTAAAACCTGATGATTGGGACACCAATTTTTTTGACTATTATATCCGGGGGTATGACTCGTACTTTCAAATCGCGACGATTACAGGTGTATATCCGGCAACTCAAATCTCAAACCCGCCGGCATGGTCAAGTGCAACCCAATACTATAAAAACGTGATAGATGTGCGGCAGCGTTTTATGCATGTGTTTAAGACGGGAGCCGGCTATACCTTTGGTATCCATACAACAGCCGGAACCGGATATGCGGGATATAACAAACATTACAGCCGACTCGGCACATTACCCGGAAACGACTATAACGCACAATCGTCCTTTTTATGGCGTACACCACAAGACAGCGGGATGAACTTTTATTTTGACGCAAATCAGGATTGGCGTGTCAGAAATCTTGTTGCATTAAATCTTATGACGGAAGCTATTGCGCCGGGGGAAACAACGCCATTTAATTCTATTCCTTTAACAGATAATCGCCGTGAATTTTTCGCTTTTATCAGCACAACATATAACGATGTTGATTATTATGGCATTATGGCATTCGGTCTCAGCAGCGGCGGCGCGCCTGTTTTTGTACGATCCATTCTGTTTAATATTGATTTGTGGGGCGCTGACTCTATCAGTGACATACCGCCGGAGCCGGAGCCTCAAGGCGGCGAGTGGGGCGAGAGCACGCAGCGAGCCGGCGGACAAGGCTTGCACGCTGCGAGCTCAGATGCACGCGGCGACCGTGCCGGCACGACGGTGCGTGACATCATGAGCAGCAGAGACAGCGCGCTTGCACTTGCTTTTGATACACCGTTTATGCGGACATACAGCTTTGATAACCTCACGCGCACACAGATCGCAGAGATCTTTGCGATCCTCTACGGCACGGATTATTGGTCGCTTTTCCAAAATCAGATGCTCAATCCTTTGTCGTCGATCGTCGCTTTCCACCTCATTCCGTCCACACTCCGTGGGGCAAATCTCACACTCGAGGATCTGATCATCGGCCCTAAAAATATCAGCGCTGCCATGACCGGCACGCCACAGGTCACAAAGATCAAACAGATCAAATGGTACCATGTCGGCAGCGTCGACATGTCTGACGTGCTGCTGCCGTACTTTGACGCCTATCCCGATTTTGCACCGTATACCGACATCATCCTTCATCTGCCGTACATCGGAGACATAAAGATAGATGTCAACGCTGTGATGTACGGCGCCCTGAGCGTCGAGTATGCGTGCGACAACGTGAGCGGCAATGTCGCAGCGTGGATCTACTGCGAGGATCGGTATCCTGAGCCGCAGACGCACAAACAGTATAAGTACATCGCAACCGGTAACTGTGCGTATAGTATCCCACTGTTTGCACAGTCGCAAAGTGGTCTGGATGTCGGCAAGATCATCGGCAGCGGTGTCGGCATCGTCGGCGGCGTGGCGACCGGTAACCTCGCGGCAGCCGTCTCCGGTGCAATGGGCATCGGCTCTGCGCTCTATGAGCACAGCCGCGCACCGATCAACACTCAGTCGACCGGCGGGAGCTCTGGTAATGTCGCGATCCTCGGCGACTCGGATGTCTGGATCGAGGTCATCCGTCCGCAGTGGATACAGCCGGAGAGCTATCAGCAGCTTGTCGGTATTCCGTCAGGACTTGCCGGCACGCTCTCGGAGATCGGTGCGAGCGGCCGCGTCATCTGCTCAGACATTGAGACCGACGGTATCGCAGCGACCGAGCCGGAGCTCAGAGAGATCGAGCGGCTGCTCATGTCCGGCATCTATCTCAAACCGCAGACATAAAAAAGAGACGGAGCACAAAGCTCCGTCTCTTTTTTTGTCAGAGTCTCGCCGCAGCGTCGATGTACGCTTGCACGAGCTCGCCGGCCTCGTTTGTGGCATAATACCACCTGTTGCGTTTGTAGAGCGTCCAGAGCGCAGCGTATGGCGCTTTTTGCGCTCCGCATTTGTAGATGTATCGCCGGTCGTGGATCTCTCCGATCGTAAAGATCCGGCTGTCATCGTACACTCTGGTCGCCGGCGTGACCAGCACGATCAGACCGATGTCATCCGGCCGCACAAGTGTCAGCCGCAGCAGGTCGCCGAGATGGCTGATATAAAAATTTCTGAGCAGCGGCTCGGACTTTGACCATATAGGCTTGATATGCGGATAGTCGTACATTTGCCATTTGCCGCCGGTGATGGCAGCAGCGCGTCCCTCGGCATATCCAAAGTACTTTGTATTATATCGCTGCTTGTCTTTGGATGTGTCCGGCTTTAGGATCTGTACATAAAATTTGGTACCGTTTTTGTCGATGACGGCAGCGTCGCCGTTTGGATCGAGCTCGCGGAGATCTCGGCGGATACCAAAATCAGCGTAAAAGTCGTTGTTAAAATTGATATTGTTTGCCGCCATAAAGATGACGCCGTGCAAGCGCTTGCGCAGCACCGTCGAGAGATTTTGCCTAAAATATTCATACGCAAGCGGCCGCGACCGGATCGCGACAAACTCATCAAAAAAGATCAGATCGCCACGGATCGTGTTGTATGAGCTTTTGTAGTCATCCGGCTGATCGTTTGCGATCACATGCGTGATGTAGTCGCTGCACACAAGATCCGGCTTGCCGTCCTCATCACGGTGGATGAGCCTAAAGTATCCGCCGCGATACTGTATATCGTTGTACTCATCACCAAAGATTTTGTCAAGGTATCCGTTTTCGATTATCGGATTGTAGAGCGTAGAGATCTTTTTCGGCGTGCAGTCGTCCTCGCTGAGGCGGATGTACTCAAGTTGCACACCGTACATCTGATAAACGATCAGACCGATCAGCAGCACTTGTGTCGATTTATAGCCGGTGCGCTCCGAGCACATGATGTTATAAGCATAGTCCTCAAAAGCATAGTGATCAATGATGCCATGATACTTTTTTGGCGCGATCTTGCGGTATGCGTCGCGCACCTTTTGCCAATCAACTTTGATGCCGTCGGACGGTCGCTTGCGCCAATAGGTGACCTGTTGCTTGTCAATCATGTGCATCCTCCTCGCTCCAAAAGTGCAGGTAGTGTGTTATATCTCCATCTTGATCTCGTGCCGACACGATCGTGCACCTGCTGCCATCGTCCATCGGAATTATCACTCTCCGAGTCGACGCTCCTTTTTCGAGATCGAGCAGCGGTCTCAGTTTGAGCAGCAGTCTCTCAAGTTTTCGGAATTTATTATTAAGTTCCCGCAGATCTATTTTCATAATTGCGCCCTCCTCTTCATAAAATCAATAATTTTAGCATACATATCAAGCGCTGTGATGCTGACGCCAAAGTCGATGTCTGCGAGCACAACGCAAGATTTCTCGTGCATCGGCACACCGTCGATGATGTCGTCCGTCGGTTCATCAATGTATATGCTTGTCAGCTTGTTTGCCTCGCCGGCTGCGATCAAAAAGCCGTCAAGCGAAAAAGCTTTGAAAGCTTTGTCTCCGTACTTTGTCATGTAGGCACGACCGTCAAGGCCTGCGACCGTCGCTGTGATCTCGCCGGCGTCGTCCTCTTTGATGTATCGCTTTGCGCCGATCGTCTTAAAGCGTTTATAATGGCCGGTTTTGCCAATCTTGTCAAACAGTCCGAGATCCAAGCACTCCGGCGGGAGCTGCGTGTTGAGTTTTGCGATCTCCGCGTTATACTCGGCGATCAGATCGTCAGCGCAGCCTACGACATAGATGCTGTCCGTGTCGTAGTACGCAACGCGGCTGCCGAGCTTGCCCGAGTCTATCCGATGGATCATGTCAGCGATCCGATGCCTCGCGTGCGCCGTGATCCAAATACCCCACTGCGGCAGCAGCACAGCGTTTTTGCATGCACTTGCATATGACTTGTCTTTGATCGACTCCGTCCAGATCTCGCGCTTAGTATCGTATAAGGGCGATACAAACCGCAGCCGCTGCACAGTGAGACCGTAAAAGCTGTTGACCATCTCTTTTGCGATCCGGTACTCCGGCCAATCGTCCGGCTTGATCCCCTGCTGCTTGCACCACTTTTTGAGCTGCAGCTTTTTGACGTACCACTCGAGCAGCGGCTCTCGCAGGTATTTTGGTAGCCGTCCCTTTGCTGCTGCCTTTGCGGATCCGACGCAGATCCTCGACCACGTATAAAACTTGCAATAGGTGTCGTAGTCGAGCTCTGTGAGATGCACGCGGATGTGATCCGCTTTGATGAGTCTGCCGTTGTCATACATCGCGCCGGTCTCGGCGATGATCTTGTGCTTTGACTCAATCGTGTGCATCGTGGTCGCCTCGATGTCAAAAAAGTCAATCACAAACATACAACAGTGTGTTTTGAGCAGCTCATCGGTGATGTATCTGCCGTCGTGCTGCAGCTCGACCGGCAAAAACTGACTCATCGGATAGTGTGCCTCCTGCAGCATGACCGCCGGATAGGAGCTTGTGAGATCATAGCCGTAGACATCCTCGAGCTCCTGATTTGCAAGGATCGCGCATGCGTGCGTGAGACCTCCGCGGAAAAGCTTTGTCATCCATGCCTCATATTCTTTGCGGCTTGCCGGCAGCGCTCCCTTGACAAACTCTTTGGCGCCGACAGCGAGCTCCGCACGGCGCTTGACCTGTTCACGGATGATGCCGGTCTTTGTGTACGGGATCGGCAGCCCCTTGAAAATGTACTCCTTTTTGATGTACTCAAAATACTCGGCGAGGATCTCAGTGTCGGAGTAGCAGTACTCTTTTTCTGTATCATTAAGCTCCGTCCGCCATGACCGAGGCTTTGCGTAGTCGAGGGCACCAACCTTTTTTTGCGTCTCGGTGTAGACCTTTGAGAGATGTGCAAGGCTGCCGCCGGTGATCGCGAGGCAGTCTGCAAAATGCATGTGATCAATGTTAAAGTAAAGCGGCTGCCTTGACTTTTTCGCAAATGCTGACTTGATTTTGAGGCGCTTGCGAAAAAACTGAAACTCAAAACTCTCGTTTGCGATCCAGACAAACCAGCTCGCTTTGTGCCGGCGCGCGTACTTGCGCATCTCCTTGAGCGCGGTGAGGATTTGATCCCATCGCCGGCAGAGCAGCGAGTGATCGTGCACCGTGAGCATAAACGCATAAGCATAGGCAGCGACATGATCGTACTCAAAGCTCTCCTTTTGCTTTTTGCCTTTGCCTTTTGTGACTCTGCGTCTCTGGATCACATTGGTCGTCTCGATGTCGAGACCGCAGCCGGCTAAAAAGTAAGTGGTGCGTCGGTCGATAAAGGTCTCAAACTCGGCCGAGCGCAGCCACTCGCAAAACTCTTGCAAAGACTCTGTCCGAGTCATTAGCTATCACCTCAGTCTGTAAACGGCGCGAGCTTGCCGCCTCTGATCTGCTCCTCATAATATGCAGGTATGTGAGAGCGTGCCTGTTGCCATGTCTGTACAAGCTCCTCGACCTTGCGGTTTGTGTCCGCGTCGGTTTTCAGTTTCGACACAAACTGCTGCCCGAGATCCTTGCCGAGCATCTCATAGAAACGATCTTGTCCGATGTTTTTGAGTTCGTCGTAGATCTCGCCGAGCGTCTCCTCGAGCATCTCGCGCATCGGATTTGATACCGGATGCTTACGGATCGACGCCTTGAGCTGATCCAGCAGATCACCGGCTTGTCCGCCGGCAAAAAAGCTGACGCTCTCCGCGGATGCACTGAGCTTGCCGGTGTCTGTCCGAGCGACCGGTGGCAGCAGATCCAGCAGATGATCGGGATCGCCGTACTTTGCGAGGCGCTGATTGAGGTATTTGATCTGCGCCTTGATCTGCGCAGCGCCGGACATGTTGCGCGGCAGCGGCTGCTTGCCTTGTTTTGCGCGTCGTGTCTCCGCAGCCTTGCGACCGGCGGCTTGCCTTGATGCATGTTTGGCAGCAGCCTCGGCTTTGCGTACACGCTCCGGCTTGCTGCTCTCAAAAATGTATCGTCTAGCCATCGCTCTGATCCTCCATTGCACTGATAATATCAATGCCGCTCGCCTCGATGATCTCCGTCGCCGGCATGCCGAGCTCGATGTATGCCTCGAGCATCCTGCGCGTCATGCCGGTTTTCGTCTCAAAGCACTTGACCGCTTGCCGGCTCACGCCGGCGATCTCGGCGACTCTGGTCATCGGGTACCGGTTTGCAATGCGCCATGCACGGCAGCGTGCACGGATCGCGTCGCGTCTCTCCGGCTCGATCTTGATCATGTGATCACCTCCATCTATGCAGATGCAGGCACCGTCGCCGATGCCGGTCTGCGTCCGTTTTACTGCGCGATCTCGAGCGTGAGGATCTTATACTCCCCACGCGTAAGCTGCTTGATCTTGAGCTTGATGGGCGACGTCCATGTCTGCGGCTCGCCAAAAATCTGGATCAGCTTTTTGACGCTCGAGTAGACGCCGAGGCTCACGGCCTGATAGCCGACGCCTTTGTCCGTGATCAGGACGACACGCGGGCAAGCCTTGATCTCGCCGGTCTCGCGGTTTGTGCACTGCACTGCCTCGACATAGAGGTGTCTCACAGCGATCACCTCGTTGATATGATCGCCGATGCGCTCCTGCGTCGAGTTTGTCGCATTGTAGAGCGTCGCCTTGTCCTGCGGACTGTCTGCCTTGAGCGAGCAGTACGCGGTCTGTGCGTTTGTGAGGTCGGCGATCAGAGCAATGCCGTCAACCTCGACGGTCTGAGCTGCGAGCATCTCCTGCGTAGCCGGTGTTGTGGTGGACAGATCAAACTTTTCAGACATGATGGATCTCCTTGCCGTTATCCCTCGGCGTCGGGAATTTGTTTGCCGGTCGTGCCGGCTATGGGATGCCGCCGATACGCTCGACGGCTCAGGAGCGTCAGATGTCAGATGCCATGATCATCCAGCTGTCTTGATAGCCGGTGATCATGTCACCGTCCTCGGTGTGTCGGATGCTGCCGAGGAGCACGATGCCGACGATCGGATGCTCCGCAAGGATCGTCGCCGCTGCGTTGATCTGCGGAGCATCTTTGAGCAGGCCGCTCTCATCGACGATGAGGCAACCGTCAGTGTGCGGGAGCCGCACGATCTCGATTGAGCTGCAGCCGATGCACTGATACATCTGATCGAGCTGCCGGCCGAGATCAAACTCCTCGATCTCGACCACGCTGCAGGTGCCGGCGGGTGTGAGTTTGAGTAGTTTCATGCGTGCACCTCCTCAGAGCTCGATGTAGTCAACCTGATTGATCGGCAGCGACATGAGGTCTGCGGTGTTGTATGCTGCGTCACGCTGGCGCTCGTTAAAAGTGCGAATGATATAATCAGCCATCTCCGCAAAGTTGCTGCGCGTCTCATCGCAGAGCTCGCGCATCCAGACAGTAAGCTGATCTTGATGCTCGGTCTCGGCGTACTTACACATGTCACACAGATCGACATCGTCAAGCTCAAAGTCGTCGCCTCGGTCAAAGTAGTCGAGCGTGCGCTGACGGAGCTCCTGCTCGGTCATGTCGAGCGCATCGGCGAGCTGCTCCTCGCTCTCAAAATTGTCGGTGATCTGATCGGTGTGCTCAGGGAGAATTGTCAGGCAGTAGTGGTCGTCGTCGAGCCAAGAGTTGCCGCCGACATTGGTAAAGAGGACAAGCTCGGCGTTGCCGTCATCGTCTACATACATGTAGACATCGCGCTGATAGTCGCAGCAGGCGACGGCGTCGTCGATGAGGATCTGGATCAGATCACGACGGATCTGATCAGCGTTTTTGATGGGATGCAGCATTGTGGTACCTCCGTTCATATGATCCGGCGAGCCGGCCGGTGCGGGGTGAGCATCTGAGCTCACTATCATTATATCACATGACTTTACAAATGTCAAGCAGTTTTATATAATTTTATTTTTTAATTTATTCTCTGCCGCTCCATTATGTTACATGTAATAACAAAACGTATGTTCTAGTGCAAGGTGCACAAGAAGAACACATGTTCTGTAATGAAAGTTGACGAAATTGACAAAAACTTTTACGCTTTAGTGTGTGAAAATTGTGTATACTCATTGGG
>JAEEGL013838021.1_pt1 | contig 12323 bp, 9 predicted proteins | sample 9134231 | NCBI WGS metagenome assembly JAEEGL01 (sample SAMN16246548, study PRJNA631951) | gut metagenome | biome: gut microbiome; feature: rumen; material: fiber-attached | host: Bos | place: Iran: Karaj | collected 2018-10 | reverse complement strand
GGTGACGCACGACAAGCGGTGGGACAAAATCTTCAAGTTTTTAGGTTTCACCAAGGGCTGGCAGACGCGTACCGACACCCGCTACCTGCGTCAGACACTACCACAGCTCAAACAGATCTTCCGGCCCAAGGACGAGATTATGCAGAAGGCCGAAGGGCTGATTGCTGAGCTGAGGGCGACGGCAGACATCATTGTTGGCGTACATATCCGTCGAGGAGACTATGCCACGTGGCACGACGGCCGTTTCCTCTATTCGTTGGAAGAGTACCGCCAGTTCATGCTCCGCGTGCAACAATGCTACAAGGACCGTCGCGTCGGCTTCTTCATCAGTAGCAACGAAGACTTCTCCCTCGACCTCTTCGAGGGCTGCCACTGCCGGCGTTTCGGCCACGAGCCGTCGGGAGCCATCCTCGACCTATACACGCTCTCCCTCTGCGACCGCCTCATCGGTCCCTTCAGCAGCTACTCGCGCTGGGCGTCGTTCATCGGCGAGGTGCCTTTGTGTTTCCTCGAGTCGAAGGACCAGCCGTTTACCGTCGACAGATTCTCGAAGATTGTCGACTTCTTCCACTTCGAAAATGGCAAAGAGATATTAGATTGGTAACACTATGAAGTTAGCTATTCTCACATCAGGCATCCTGCCCGTTCCTGCCGTACAGGGAGGAGCGGTAGAGACGCTGGTCGACGCCTATTTGGCGTACAACAGGCGCTATCGCCAGCACGACATCACCGTGTACAGCGTGGGACATCCTTACATCAAAGACGTTCTTAACCTCAAGTCCGACGTCAACCACTACGTGTTTATCGACGTCAGCAGCCTGAAGGCCAAGATCGACAAGCAGATATTCCGTTACCTGCTCAACGACTACTGCTACTACCACTACACGATAGAGTACTTCCTGCAGAAGGCCATGAAGCATATCTCTAAGCAGCACTACGACGTGATAGTTCTCGAGAACCGTCCGGCCTTCTCGCTGAAGATGCTCGGCAGAACGTCGGCGCCTCTGGTCTACCATCTGCACAACGAGAACCTGACGCCTGAGGTAGAGAAAAGCAAAGAGATCTATGGCGCTGCCACAGGCATCATCACCGTTTCCGACTACATCCGCCGCAGGGTGCAAGCCATCCAGCCCGGCGACACCAAGACCGTTACCGTCCACAATGGCATCGACCTTGACACCTTCGCCCGTCGTGCTGGCCAGGAGAGAGGGCAAGCCTCCGGTTTCACACTGCTTTTTTGGGGGCGGCTGATTCCCGAAAAAGGCATTCTGCAACTCCTCCAGGCCATGCGCAAGTTGAAGGACTATCCCGACATCAGGTTGGTCATCATGGGCAGTGGCACCTTGGGTGATAACCAACAGCCGACCTTCTTCACGCAACAATTGCGAGATACTGCCAGAACCATGGAGAATATCACCTTTACGGGGTATATAACACCCTATGAAATGCAGAGATACCTGCATCAGGCCGACGTAGCCGTGCTCCCCTCCATCTGGGAAGAACCTTTTGGCCTGACCATGCTCGAGGCAATGGCCGCACGACTGCCCGTCATCACAACCTGCAAGGGAGGCATTCCCGAGGTGGTCTCTGACGACTGTGCCGTCCTCCTCGACCCCGACAAACATTTCGTCGATGACCTCACAGCGGCCATCCTCGACCTCTACCATCATCCGGAGAAACGGGAAAAGATGGCAGCAGCCTCCCTTCAGCGCGCCAAGCTCTTCGACAGCGACACCTATGCCCGCCATTTCTTTGCCGCATTAGACTCCTTCCTCAGCCGCCAACCGTGAACGCCCATGAAACGCATCTGCTTCCTCACCGACTCCATCTTCTCCTTCGGGGGTGTACAGCGCGTCACGGCAGTCCTCGCCCGACAGCTGGCCACAGACCACGACGTCACCATCGTCACCCTCGACGACCCTACGACACAGGACACCACGCTCTACGACCTCTCCCAGGCCGACATCCACTATCGCTTCTTCGCCTATCCCTCTACACCCCTTTGGAAAGACTGCTGGTGCAAGACCTACAGCTTCCTCTATCGCAAGCTGTTGCCACAGACACGCCTGACATCTCGCGGCTATGCCCACAGCTCCTTTCCCTCTGAGAAGCGCGACGCACTGGCCGAGGAGCTCCTGGCGGGCCACTACGACGTCATCATCGGCGTCCATGCCCCCCTGGCCGTCCGTCTGGCTGCCTGCCGGCGACAGCTAACAGGAGTAAGACTCATCGGCTGGATTCACAACTCCTACGAGGCACTCTTTGGCCGAGGCTCCCACTATATCGGTCCCGAGCTGCGCCGCCACTACGAATACCAACTGCAGCAGCTAGACGCCACCGTGGTGCTCAGCCACGACGACGCACGGAAATACCATTTCCCCACTCAGGTCATCTATAATCCGCTGACGCTCACTCCCGGCGAGCCGTCGAGGGGCACTTCCAAACGGTTCCTTGCCGTCGGGCGCTTCTCCCACCGCCACAAAGGCTTCGACCTGCTGATTCAGGCCTTCCGTATCTTCGCCGAAAGCAACGACGAGTGGACGCTCGACATCGTCGGCGAAGGCCCCGAAGAGCCACTCTACCGACAGATGATTGCCGACAGCCGGCTGGACGGCCGCATCACCATCCATCCCTTTACCAGCCACATCCAGCACTTCTATTCCGAAGCCCAGGTCTATGTGCTCAGCTCCCGTTGGGAGGGCTTCGGCCTCGTTCTCGTCGAAGCTATGGCCCACGGCCTCCCCGTCATTAGTAGCGACCTGCCCACCAGCCGCGAGATCATGGGCGACTTCGCCCTCTACTTCCCCAATGGCGACGTCGCTGAGTTAGCCGCCCGCCTTGACGACGCCACCCGTCTCGACTGGCAACAGGCGTCAGCCCAAGCACTCACCATTGCCCACCGCTTCGACTGGGCGCCCATCGCTGCCCAATGGCGTAGGCTTGTCAATTGATTTTTCAACACAAGGGGGGAGGGGGATCTTTCTATACTGCAAAGATACATTTTTTTTGTAAATTCGCACTGTTTTCTAAAAATGTTGTAGAAAAATTTGTTGGTGTAGTCAATTGAACGGAACACGGAACACAGTGTTTGAATAGTGTAACAGTGTAAAGTTTTTTCTTTTTAACACTTCGGCAATAAATCGGAAATGATTCTCCCGAATGCTTGCACACCTCCTGTTTTTTTCGTACCTTAGTACCATATTAAAGGGAGATAGTTTTCAGCGCGCGAAAACGTAGTTTTCAGGGCCCGAAAACGGCGTGTTCACAACGCGAGAACGGCATATTGGAGACAGGGAGACAGGGGAGACAAGTGAATAATTTGGCATATCTTTGGTGATGTGGAGATTTTTTCGTAATTTTGCGATAAAATCGCGAAGGAAGACAAGAGATGAAGAAGGACAGACGCATAGGAATGACCATCTGGTGGCTGACAGCACTGCTCGTGCTACTGTCGCCAACGGCTACCGCACAGAGCGGGAAACTGTCGGCATGGGTACGCCAAGCGGTGAGGGAGCAGAGCGCCTGCCAGAAGGGCGCTGACGGACAGCACAGGGCACCAGAGCGGCCACGTCTGCTGACGGCCTTCGTCGAGACCAGCGACGAGCAGGTGCTGACGGACTACGGCTGTAAGACGTATGCCCGACTGGGCGCCATCAGCATAGCCACCATCCCGCTGTCGCAGGTCGAGGCGCTGGCGAAGGACCCTGCCGTGAGCCGTATAGAGGCGAGCCCGTCGGCCCACACGCTGATGGACACAGTGCCGAAGCTGACGAACCTGTTGCCCGTATGGCAGCAGACGTCGCAGCATGCCGCCTTTACAGGCAAGGGGGTGGTCGTGGGCGTGATGGACGTAGGCTTCGACCTGACACACCCGAACTTCTACGACACGGCGGCTGAGCGCTGCAGGATCGGTGCCTTCTGGGACCAGTTGGCACCCGGCAGTGGCGAGGAGAGCGCTCTGCCCGTAGGTCGCGAATTTGTGGGTACGGCAGCCGTGTTGGCACAAGGCTACGCCACAGACAGTCCGACACAGAGCCACGGCACCCACACACTGGGCATTGCCACAGGCAGTGGCTACGACACGCCGTACCGTGGTGTGGCCTTCGACAGCGACATCTGTCTGGTGGCCAACGCGGTGACCAGCGACACCATCTACATCAAGCCCGAGGACTACTACAAATATACGTCGGCGACAGACGCGCTGGGATTCAAATACCTGTTTGACTATGCCGACAGGCAGGGTAAGCCCTGCGTGGCATCGTTGAGCGAGGGGTATACGCCCTATCTGGACGAGGAGGACCGCCTGTACGACGAAGCCTTGGAGCAGCTGACAGGTCCCGGACACATCATCGTGGCGTCGGCAGGCAACGAGAGCCTGAACGTCACCTATGCCGAAAAGCCTGTGGGCACAGAGGCGGCAGGAGCCTTCGTCGACGCTGGCAAGAAAGCCGCCCTCTACCGGCTGAAGGCCGACGGTGACATGGCGATGGTACTGTACGCCTATGGCGACGGCCCGACGGTCACCCATGTGCTCCGCATAGCCTCGGACGACGAACGATTAGCGGAGTCGCTCGCTGACACCTTGTTTATCAACGGGGACACGCTGGCCATCAGCCTCAGCTGCTATGCCTCAGAGTTTGAAGAGGGGACGACGATGTATCTGCTGGAACTGAACACCAGCACCGAGCTGAACAAGCTGCCGCCCCTGGCACTGGTGGCTGAAGGACAGGGCACCCACGTGGAGATCTACGGCAGTTCGTCGTCGAAGCTGACGAAGCGCCACAGCACTGACCCACGATGGGATGCCGCCACACGGGGCCACAACATCCTGGCGCCAGGCTGTCTGCCGTCGGTGATATGCGTGGGCGCCACGTCGTACCGCACCTACTATACTGACGCGGAGGGCAAGCGCCACGACATCAGATACGGCGAGGACGGACTGTGGGCCACCTACTCGTCGATGGGCCCAGCCATGAACGGTCTGAACAAACCCAACGTCGTGACACCAGGCACAAACATCAACAGCAGCCACAACAGCGTCTATCTGGAACAGCACCCCACAGAGACCGGCGCATGCGTAGCCTATTCCGAGTTTAACGAACGGCAGTACCCCTGGAGAAGCGAGACAGGCACATCGATGGCGACGCCTGTCGCCGCAGGCGTGATAGCCCTATGGCTCGAGGCTAACCCACAGCTGACGCGCGACGACGTGATGGGTGTGCTGAGCCGTACCTGCCGACAGCCAGAGGCAGACCTCACCTACCCCAACGGGCGCTACGGCTATGGCGAGATAGATGCCTATCGCGGACTGCTCGACGTGCTGGGCATCACAGGAATCAAGGAAATCAGCCAGACACAGGCAAAAGGTGTCAGCGTCTGGGCAGAAGGTGGACAACTGCACCTGCTGTTCGACCAACAGCCCACGAAACCCCTGAGCCTCACCATCTACAGCACCAGCGGAGCCATCGTCTACCAGACGACGCTGCACGCCACGCAACAGCACACCACCCTCGCCCTGCCCATAACGGGCCGAGGGGTATATGTAGTACAAGTGCCCAGCGGATCAGCACTCATCAGACTTTGACCTTATTGTCGTCGCTGTCGTCGTAATGATCGGTGGAATAGAAGATGCGCGAGATGCCCTTCAACTGTATGCGCACATGATTTAAGAAGCTCTGCCACAAGGACTGCCGGCCAATGGTGCCATAGCCCGTGATGGCACGACAACGGCTGTCGCGCACAAAGACAATGCGTCCGTACTTCTTCAGCGCAAGGGCCATGGAGCCGTCCTCGCCACGGATGATGTCAACGCGGTAAGGCTCCTGACGACCGTAGTCGGCATTGTAGGCAAATACCAAGCCGCGCACGCTGAGCTCAGGACGCTTGAAGTGCTGAACCCACAAGAAGAGGTCGCGCGCCATCTCGAACAGGCGCAGGCTCAGCGCAGAATGCTGAGCGTCAGGAAAATAGCTCCACGTCGCCGACACACAGCTGACACCCGGCTTCAACAGCTGTTCGAGCATCACCTCATAGTACTGCGGCGGATAGAGCGTGTCGCTGTCGACATCGAAATAGAAACGTCCCTTGGCGTGTTGCAGCCCGCAACGGCGCGCATAACCGCACGAGTGCTGATACTCGGTATAATACGGTATTCCCGACCGCTCGTAAATCTCTGCCGTACGGTCGCTGGAGTCGTTGTCGACACCAATAATCTCGACAGGATAACTGCAACATATCTCGCTCAGCGCCCACAGGCACGCCTGCAGGTGCGTCTCCTCGTTATAGGCAATAATGACGATACTCGCCAGCGGCTCAGGGCTCTGCAGACGTGCCAGCCGTTCGCGCGTACCATCTATCACTTCTTGCGGCACCTCGCTGAAAGGTCGCCCATAGATGCTCATGTATTTGTCGTACCAGTGTGCCATAGTCGCTAATGATTTAGAAATGGGAGAGACGGGTGAACAGTTGTTTCCATTGCGGAATGATTTTATCAGCCGAATAACGCTGGGCACTGTGTCGCGCCAACAGGCCCATACGCTGACGAAGTGTGGCATCCTCTATCAGTTGGCAGACTTTGTCTGCAAAAGTTGTAATATCCCGATTCTTGACGAGGAAGCCATCCTTGCCATCGGAAATGATACTGCTAGGGCCATCGCCCTCGAAGGAAACGACAGGCAGACCACATGACATCGCCTCAGGAATCACCAGGCCGAAGGGTTCCCAGCGGGAGGTGAGCACTAACATGCTGCTCTCACGATACTTCGACCAGATGTCGGCAACGGGGGGAAAGACGTGAACACCCTGAACATGCTGGCAGAGACGAGCCTGCTCACCTTCGCCATAGATATCCAACTGCCAATCAGGATGACGCTCATAGACTTGACGCCACACAGCAACAAGCTCTGGAATACCTTTTTGCTCTGCCAGCCGCCCTACGAAAAGGATGCGCTTCTGAGTAAGCTCGCTATAGCGGTCTGTTGGATTCAGATGTACGACATTGGGAATCACCTGTACTTGAGGGTATGACATTCGCCACTTCCGCGCATCCGTCTCTGTCAGCGAAACAATGGCGTCGGCCTTGCGCAACAGACGATAGCGGCGACGGATATCCCAGCACGCCCGCCAGTTCATCACGGGATAATCTATCAGATGGTCATAGCCGCCATGCGACTCGACAACCAAAGGCGTATCCCCCTTGAGTTTCAACAGCAGCGAGAGATCACCCAAGGTGGCTGTCACCAGCACATCGGGGCAGACGGCATGCAACGTCTGCTGTAGCCGCTGACACAGCCAACGGCTGCGCTTCCAGCCCTCCCACAGGCGACGCAGGCCACGATAGCGGTACTTGGCATGGAGACGTACATCCAAATCGATATGGCGCACCTGCTCGTCCAAAGGAAATGACACAGGATGCGCACCCTGATTATAAGTCAACAAAAACACCTCGCAATCAGGTTCTCGTGACAACAGATTCATCTTGTCGACCAAGATACGCTCCACCCCACCCTTGGCGGCCACTTGCGGAAAAACACAGACAATCTTCATGGGCGACGCTGACTTGTCAAGGTGGCAAACAATTCTTCCCATTGTTTCATAACGGCAGACTGTGAGAAACGCTGGATATTCCGTCGGGCATTAGCACCCAGCTGCTTTCTGAAGGCTTCATCCTCTATCAGTCGGCAGATACCATCGGCCAGCGCCTGCGGATTAAGATATTCCGCCAACAGTCCGTCTTCACCATCACGTATGATGTTGCGAGGGCCATGAGGGCTGTCGAACGACACAAACGGAACGCCACAGGCCATTGCCTCAAGAAGCACTAATGAAAAGCCTTCATAACGGGAACTCAACACAGCAATGGAACTTTCCAAATACTTTTCCCTGATATTTTCAACAGGTTCGTGAAGGATAATCGTGGTTTGGAGATGACGCTCCTGAATCCATTCAACCACTTGGTCGTGCAGTTCGCCAGAACCATACACATGCAGTGACCAGTCAGGATGCCTCTGGTGGACAATTTGCCATGCGGGAATCAAGTAGTCATATCCTTTGGCATCATTGTATCTGCCAACCATAATCACTTGTTTGTTAGTCAGCAGACTAACCTCCTTGCTTTGAAAAGGAAGTGCATTGGGAATAACTATCACTCGCTTGGCCTCTTTCCAGTCATTGGCATCTTGTTGAGTCAGCGAGACAATCCCATCTAACTTGGCTACATGACTGCACATCTTACTACGCAAATATCGGGCAATATACTTAAAAAGACCTCCTCGTTGCTCCATCAAATGATAGCTACGCAAAAAATGCTTGGTGGTATGAGCCTCGACAATCTTCACGCTGCCATCATGTATATCTGAAATAAAATCAATACTACGCCCCATTATCGAAACAACAAGATCAGGACGTTCCTTAAATAACAATTTCTTTAACCGCTTTTTGTATTCGTGCATCAGAGAAAAATACACAAAGACACGCCCTAATATTCCACGCGAATACTGACTGTTAAAATCCAAACCCATGTCAATATGCTTAACGCTACTATCTAAAGGGAATGAAAGCGGACGTCCCATTTGTGCCTCAGTCACAACGGTTACCTGATAGCCATGGTGGGCCAAATAGTTGGCTTTCTGAACAAGTACTTTGTCCGTACCCCCCATAATGGTTATTTCAGAATAGATATAAAGTATATGCATTTTTTTCATAACAATTGGTATCGTCATCGCTGAACAGAAAGATAGGCGGCCTCCCATTCTTTCATAACTTTGTCTTTTTGGTATCTCGCTGCTGCCTTACGGGCTTGCTGCCCCATTTTTTTCCTTTCCTCTTTGTGGGCAATCATCCATTCCATTTTCTCTGACAAGGCCTTGGCCGTCATATCAGAAAGCAATCCTGTCACGCCATCTTCAATAATCTCTGAAGGTCCAAACGGACAATTTACCGAAACGACAGGAATACCACACGACATAGCTTCAATAACAACAAGTCCAAAACTCTCCATATCGCTGGTGAGCACAAAGAAGCTGCTATGCTGATATTCGGTATAGATATCAGGTGTAGGTTTGTTGATCCGGACACGTCCTGTGAGTTTCTTGTTGGAAATCTGATTGTGTAACTCTTCAGCCAACTCTCCCTCACCAAAGATGTCAACACTCCATTCCGGATACTTTTTTGCTATCATGGAAAAAGCATCTATCATCCTGTCAAAACGTTTCGTCTTGACGAGACGTCCTACACAGATAATACGTGGTGCATCCTGTAAAACCATTTCAGGGGCATAGTACGTAAGTGGATTAGGTATAACACTTACTCTATCCACAAATTTTCGCCAACAGGCTGCGTCGCCCTCAGTCAATGAAACAACCAGATTGCACTTTCCAATGCAACGGTGATTCCACAATTGCCATAAATATTGTATTCTAGAAGAATTCGCCTTCATGCTCTCAATAAAAGATCCGTGATTTTCATAGACAACAGGAACCAGTCGATTCATGGAAATTACTATTGCCCTAAACTCATCGATACTACACGAAACAACCATAACATCTGGTCGGTAGCTTTCAATTTTCGCACGTAGCCTTCTTCTGAATTTGTGTTTTAGTAAGAGTTTAAAATAAGGGCGAACGAGTATGTTTTTTCGATAGACAGTAAAATAACGACATTCCAGATCTTCATGGCAAGCCTTTTCATTCAGAGGAAAGAACAGTTTGTGTTGTCCCTGTTCATAGGTCAACATTAGAACATCATGCCCCTGAGATGCCAACCAATTTGCTTTATCTGTGAATATTCTTTCAATACCTCCAAAAATAGCCACCGAACGTAAGAGAAATATGATACGCATAAAGTTCTATTATTAATATGCCGATAACTTTGTAATTGTTACTAATGCCACCACCTTCTGCATTTGAATTTTCCACGTCAGATGTTCAACCGTCTTTCGAATATCTTCAGGTTTCATTGCGAAATGATCGACGAAGTTAATAATACGCTGGATGTCGATAGGAGACTCGTCGGCAGGAGCTTTCACCACATAGGGCTGGTGGTCGAAGTCGCTGTCTTGTTCGCTATATATGAACGGAATGCCACGAGTGGCATACTCGCGATTCTTCAGCGTCTTGATAACGGTGATACCACTGCGGTGACGAGCCAGCGAGCCAATGGCAAACTGGCACTGATTAAAGACCTGCGTTAGCTCGTCGCCAAACAAGGTGCCATGGAAAATTACCTTATCTTGTATACCATATTTATCGATGAGAGTCTGGAAACCTGGGGCCTGTGGCATGTCGGTCATATAAAAGGGATGCACACCACCGACAATATGAAAATACACTTCTCGTTGTCCACCATTCCGATAGTACTCACCTAATCCCGTCACCAAGCGGTCGAAGCCATGCCAAAAGTGTACCTCGGCAACACCGATGAGGTGAAGGGATGAGGAATGAGGGATGAGGGATGAGGGATGATGCAGGGGGATGCTGTCAAAGTCTACACCATTGCTGATGCGGATGGTGCGCTGTCCGAAGATCTCCTCTGCGTCAGAGAAGGTCACCAAGGCATTCTGTTCACGATACAGGCAACAACGATAGCGCTTATCCAACCACAAATCCAGTTTCATATTCCAATCACTGACACTGGAGAATTCCTGATCGTAAGGATAAGTTGGTATCTCAGTTACAGACTTCACTCCCGCCTTTCTGAGCTTCTTGAAAAAGCGGATAAGCCAAGGGGTGGCATTCATAAAGCAGCGGGCGTAGACGAACTCAATATGCTCATTTATACAATAGTTGTAAACATCGCTATAGTCTAAACGCTGACGAATAGCAGCTAATGCTCCTGTACCATAGTCTTTCAGTACCTGTCCATCGACGAAGCGACAGCGATGTCCACGCTCATCAAAGTCGTAGTAGCACAAATGGACATCGTGACCGTTTTCGCGCAATCCCTTTACCTGATAGTGTATCTTCTTCGAGATACCGCTATGTTCGGAAAAACCGTGATATACAAGGAATAATATGTTCATGACGCTACAGTTATACCTGTTGTTAGTTCACAATTCATGGTACAAAGATAAAAAAAATATTTAAAACTCATGTTCTAAATGCGATTTTTTTGTATCTTTGCGGAGAAATTCATAACACACCACAAAGATGAGAATAGCCTACATCATGTATCCTGGGGCCTGCTATATGGGTAAAGGAGACGGCAGTAAGATGCAAGCAGAAATCTGGCTGAAGGAATTGGAGCGGAAAGGCCATCAGGTAGACCGCATCAATCCATGGGGACATTATAACTGGAAATCCTATGACATCATCCACGTTTTCGGCTTTGGCTTGTGGAACTACGATATGATACACTGGGGAAGTGGCATCAATCCAAACTTTGTGTTTTCGCCCATCATAGACACTAACACGCCTATGTGGAAATACCGCTTGGCAACGCATTTTGGTTGTAGCCGTCTGAGACTATTTTCACAAAACTATGCCTTACGCCAACTTCGTCCTGACATCAAGCTGTTTCTGGCTCGCACGGAATACGAAGCCGATTACTTGAAGAGAGGCTATCAGATTAAAGACGAGAAAGTGGCTATTGTCCCATTGTCTTATCGTGAAGACCACTATGATGCAATTGTAGTGAAAGAACCCTTCTGCCTGTTTGCCGGCACCATGACCCAACCACGCAAGAATGTGCCTAACCTCATCCGGGCTGCCCGTAAATATGGATTCCCCTTGAAACTGGTTGGCAATAAAGGCAATGTGGCCTCAGAAGCAAAACTTAGGGAACTGATTGGTGACGCCCAGAATATCGAAATATTAGGATTTGTCAGCGACGAAGAGCTTATCTCGCTCTATAACCGTGCTAAAGTTTTTGCGCTCCCCAGCTTGAACGAGGGTGTCGGATTGGTTGCCTTAGAAGCGGCTATCCATGGCTGCAACATCGTAATCACAAACCTTGGAGGTCCCAAAGAATATTACGAAAAGGATTTGGCACAACTGGTTAATCCTTACGACACTGATGATATTGGGAAGGCCGTTATGAGAGCCTTGGAAGACAAAACATCACAACCGCGACTACGCGACAGCCTCTTACGGAAATACAACGTTTCCGTATGTGTTGACAAACTTATTGATTGTTATCAAAGCATCCTATGAATAAAGAAACAATTAGGACACAGATGAAAGAAGAACTACGTAAAGGCATGAAGGGAAATCCTCGTCTGAAGCGGTTGGTGGACTATGTCATCATGAACCAGCGTGACGCACGGCCACGATGGTATGTCAGGATGCTAGCACCGCTCTATCAGCACCGCGGACGGGGCTCGAAGATTT
>JAEEGL013622085.1_pt1 | contig 12323 bp, 8 predicted proteins | sample 9134231 | NCBI WGS metagenome assembly JAEEGL01 (sample SAMN16246548, study PRJNA631951) | gut metagenome | biome: gut microbiome; feature: rumen; material: fiber-attached | host: Bos | place: Iran: Karaj | collected 2018-10 | reverse complement strand
GATAGAGTTCCTCATGGATATGGTAACGCTTCAGGTCATGGTGCTCGAAAACAAACTCCGATACCATATTGCAGGCATTGGAATAAGCCTTCATGGTATCGAGAAGAATCTGTTTTTGAGAATCACTCACTACGATCTTCAGTTTTGCCGTGATGGTTTGCAGCATACAGGGGATCTCCTTTATGAGATAATATTATCACATTATGAGATCAAAAGCAAGAGAAAAGACAGAACTTAGAATAGATAAACAAAAAGCAAAGAAAGGAGCGGCAGGAAGGAGGAGACCGCGAAAGCGGGCATTTCTCCCCGACTTACGGAGTTGAAGTCGGGGTATCCTGCCCGATAACTAGATGAAAGCGAAAAAATGGCTGTGTATCGCGCTGATTCTGATCTTTGTAGGCGCGGGAATCGCCGGGCTTGTGCAGACAAGCTTTCTGAATGTCAAAGTCGTGGATGTAGTGCTGGAAACGGATACCGGTACGCTGACCGGGTATCTGATGATTCCGAAGACCGCAACGGCGTCGTCGCCGGCGCCGGCGATCGTTACGAGTCACGGATATCTGAACAACCGTGAAATGCAGGACCTGAACTATGTCGAACTGTCCAGACGCGGTTTTGTTGTCTTCGCGATGGACGCGTATTCTCACGGCGATTCGAGCGTATCCGTGGACGGCAAAGGCCCGGAAATCAGCCGAAGAACCGGAGGCATGGTGGACGCGGTGGAATATCTGTACGGGCTTGATTTTGTCGATAAGACCCGTATCGGCGTGACCGGTCACTCGATGGGCGGCGGGTACGCGGACGCGACCGCCCGCTATTATACGGAACTGGAAGCAAACGGACAGGGTGAGAACAAGATCGCGGCGGCTCTGATCGTCGGAAACGTGCCGTCCGGCCTGCAGCAGTTTGCGCCTTACAACTGTGAACTGGGAATCATCGCGGGGCGCTTCGATGAATTCTTTATTGTAACCGTCAAGGGTTCGATGATTACGATCCTCGACAACCCGGTGGCAAAGGGGCTTGTTTCCCTGCATACCGGAAAGGCCGTGACAGACACGCTGGTGGAAGGTCAGCGGTATGTCAACGGCACTACCGGATACGGCATCCGGATGTGGGCGCCCTGGCAGACGCATCCGTGGAATCATTTTTCTGTGATCGCATGCGCACACGCCATTGAGTTTTTCGACGCAGCGCTCGGTGCGCCGAAGCCCATCGCTCCGGGCAATCAGATCTGGCCGGTCAAGGAATTGTTCAACTGCATCGCGCTGGTCGGATTCTTCCTGCTGCTTGTTCCGCTGGCCGAATGCTTGATGGAAACGAAGTTCTTCGCCGAACTGAAAGCGAAGGAAACGCCGGCACTGCTGCCTGCGCCGAAGAAAGGAACCTATCTCTGGACCAATCTCGTCAATACGGTTCTTGCGGGGATCCTGATCATTCCGCTGATCGCAGTCGGGTTCTTGTTCATGGTCAATCCGTTCTGGCCGCAGGATACGACAGGCGGCATCGCGCTGTGGAGCGCTGTCTGCGGACTGCTGGCGCTTCTGTTCATGCGCCTCGGCGGATTCCGTCCGTTCAAGGAACCGAAGGAATGCGGCATCGCGGTCGGAGGTCAGAAGATCGGAAAATCCATTCTGCTGTCCTGCATCGTGGTGTGCATCGCGTTTGCGACCGTGTTTGTAACGGACTGGCTGTTTAAGACGGACTTCCGTATCTGGACCTTTGCGATCCGCGCCTTCAGCGCGAACAAGATCTGGGTCGCTGTCAAGTATCTGCCGTTCTTCCTGATCTATTACCTGATCAACAGCCTGGCCGTCTCCAGAAACCGGATCGACGGCTGGAGCGAGACCAAGCAGATCCTGATGAGCTGCCTGTGGAACGTGCTCGGTATTCTGCTGTTCGTCGCGCTGCAGTACATTCCGCTGATGATCAACGGCATGACCTTCTTCGGCGCGATCATGAGCGGTTCACTGGCATCCGCCGGCGCACTGTTCCCGCTGCTGATGTTCCCGGTCGTCCCGATTCTGTGCATCGCGGCTGCGATCGGCGTGAAACTGTACCGGAAGACAGGGAATATCTGGATCGCCGGTCTGATCAACGCCATGGTAGTGACAATGCTGACGGTAGCGAACACTTCGTTCAGCTTCCCGTTCTGATAGATATTTGACGGACTGCATACATCCTCTGACCGAAAGGCCGGGGGATGTTTTCCTTGTGCATCAGGCGGCGAAGTGAAACAGATCCGCTCTGAGAAGCAGACGGGATTCTTTTCGTGCATTTTACCGGAAAAACTTGTACTTTGTTTTTTATTTCAGATATAATAGCACACATGGAAACGATTCGTGAAAACAAAATGGGAACGGAGAAGGAAGGAAAACTTCTGCTCTCCATGGGCTGGCCGATTATCGTATCGATGCTCGTTCAGGCTTTCTATAATATCGTCGACAGCATCTTTGTATCCAGACTGTCGACCCTGGACGCGGCTTCTTTGAAAAACATTCTGGGAAACCTGTATACGCCCGGCGTGGAGACAACGATCGGAGACAAAGCCCTCAACGCGCTTTCCACGGTCAACCCGCTGCAGATGCTCATGATCTCGGTCGGCGTCGGAACGGCGGTCGGAATGAATTCGCTGATCTCGAGACGTCTCGGGGAACGCCGGATCGAGGACGCGAACCGCGCCGCCGGAAACGGGCTTGTGCTGCTGGCTCTTTCAGCCGCGGTCTTCACATTGATCGGCCTGACTCTTTCCAACGCCTTTATGAACTGGCAGGACAGCGATCCAATCGTGCGCCTGTTCGGAAGCGAATATATGTCGATCTGCCTTTCCCTGAGCATCGGAATCTTCCTTTCACTCGGAATTGAAAGGATCATGACTGCACAGGGAAGGACTCTTGTCGCCATGATGATGCAGCTGACAGGAGCTTTGACAAACATCGTCCTGGACCGGGTCTTCGTTCTCGGTCTCGGACCGGTGCCAGCCATGGGTGTGACCGGCGCCGCGATCGCGACGGTCATCGGTCAGTTCGCTTCCATGGCACTGGCGATCATCATGCTTCTGACGTCGAAGAGCGAGATCCGACTGAAACGTTCGGATTTCGCACTGAAAAAGCAGACCGTCAAAGACATCTACAGTGTCGGCATACCGGCGATTCTGGGACAGGCGGTCGGCACCGTAATGTATCTCGGGATAAACGGCGTTCTGAAGGGACTTGGGGAGTATCACGCAATGACACTCGATCCGTCCATCAACTATGTCGATGCTTACAAGAGCGCGTTCGGAACCTACTTCCGTCTTCAGTCGATCATCTTTATGCCGGTATTCGGTCTGAACAACGCGGCCATGAGCATCCTCGGCTACAATTACGGAGCCCGGAACAAAAAACGGTTCATGCGAGCCTATACGCTTCTTACCGCATACTGCGCTGGCTTTATGATCCTCGGAACCCTGATTTTCGAAGTGTTTGCCCCACAGCTCATGCTTTTGTTCGCGGTTTCCCCGTTCACGAATGAAATGACGGTCACTGCGATTCGGATGATCTCCTGGGGCTTTGTATGCGCGGCAATCTGCATCGCGATGAACACTGTCTACGGTGCGACCGATACCGGTCTGTACGGTACGATCACATCCCTGCTCCGTCAGCTGGTCGTGCTGCTTCCGGTTGCCATTTTAATGGCGGTCTTCACCCACAGCATCCGCGCGGTCTGGCTGGCGTTTCCGATCTCGGAATTTATTACGCTTGTGATTTCCACGGTACTGACCGTCAGGCTTTACCGGAAAAAGATCAAACCGCTCCAGTATGCGGCGAACAACTGAGAACAAGACCAGCCTCTGAAAAGTCAGGGGCTGTTTTTTTGTGCCAAAGACAGGCTCGCTCGTTGTTTTTGTAAAAAGGCTGTGGTATGATAAAAAAGAAGAAAACCGGGCTCAACCCGGTAGAAAAGAAGGAATAAGACAATGAAGGAACTGACGCAAAGCAGCACATTGAAAGAGCTTTATTCAACGCCAATCGGACATGATACGATCGGAAGGGTGCTTTTGCAGCTGAACCTTTCGGAAAAGTGGATTACAGGATCCTTCATCGGGAATCTGAAACTGAAGACCCTGATGAAACTGACAAAGAAGTCGCTGGGCGAGGGATTCTGGAACGCTCTTCTGCATCTGATTAACCAGGAAAAGGATCTTCCTCTGGACAGGACACCGGAAGCGATGCCCAAAGAGCCCAAAAAGGCGTGGTGGAAGGAAGCGGTGATCTACCAGATCTATCCGAGAAGTTTCGCGGACAGCAACGGAGATGGGATCGGAGATCTGAAAGGAATTACGGAGAAACTGGATTATCTGAAGGAGCTCGGCGTGAACGCCATCTGGCTTTCCCCGGTCTATGATTCCCCCAACGATGACAACGGATATGATATCCGGGATTACCGGAAGATCATGACCGAGTTCGGGACGATGGAGGACTTCGATGAACTTCTGAAAAAGACGCATGAAAAGGGCATGCGCCTGATTATGGACCTGGTCGTCAACCATACTTCGGACGAGCATGAGTGGTTCCAAAAAGCACTGCAGGATCCGGATTCCAAATACCGGGATTACTACTTCTTCCGGGAAGATACGGGAAAGGAACCGAACAACTGGGTCTCGTTCTTCGGAGGAACCGCTTGGAACCGGTACCCGGAGCAGAATGCCTGGGCGCTGCATCTGTTTTCCAAAAAGCAGATGGATCTCAACTGGGACAATCCCAATGTCCGGGACGATGTCATCGACATGATCAACTGGTGGCTCGACAAGGGCGTGGACGGCTTCCGGATGGATGTCATCAACTACATCTCCAAGGAAGCCGGGCTTCCCAACGGAGACGAAGCAATCGGCAGCATGATGATGTTCTACGGCATTGAGCATTATTACTACGGTCCGCATCTGCATGAATATCTGAAGGAGATCCAGGATAAGGCATTCCGTCCTCACGGCGCGTTCTCGGTCGGCGAGACGCCGGGCGTCGGAAGGGAAATGGCGAAGCTGATCACCGGCGAGGAGAGAGGGGAGCTCGACATGATCTTCTCCTTCGACCAGCTGGATATGCCGGGACGCATCCGGTTTGACTATTACGAATACGATCTTAATTACTACAGGGACTATATCATCGACTGGATGGAGCATTACGGAAACAACTGCTGGATGTCCCTGTTCTACAACAATCATGACAACCCGCGCATGGTCAGCAAGGTCACAAAGGATCCCGCGTTCAATGTGCCGGTCGAGAAACTGCTTGCCGTCATGCAGTTCACCCTGAAAGGAACGCCTTTTGTGTATCAGGGAGATGAGATGGGCCTGACCAACTACGATTTCCATTCGATCGAGGAGCTGTCGGATGTGGAATCGAAAAACCGGTACCGGGAACTTCTGAAAATGCATGCGCCGGAAGAGGCGTTCCGGATCATCCGAACGGGAACCCGCGACCATTCGCGCGTGCTGCTTCCGTGGAACGAGTCTGTCAAGAATCTGCCGGACCATCTGATCCAGCAGCCGGATGAGTCGATCACCGAACTTTATAAGGACCTGATCCGGCTGAGAAGAGAGCATCCTGCCCTGATCTACGGAACATTCAAGGTCCTGTCCAGAAAAAAGAATCGCTTCGTGTACGAGCGGAGCGACGGCAGCGAGAACTTTGTGATCGAATGCAACCTTTCCAAGGACGCAAGACCCGCTTTGTTCCGCCCGGACGGATATGAACCGGTGCTGAATCCACAGGGAACCGGTCCGGTCCTCACGCCGTATGAAGCCAGGATCTACCGGAAAAAGACGGAAGCGTAACATAGACTGACTTGAGGGAGAATCGGAACATGGATGAGGAAATCAGAGAAAAACCCCTGGTGACAGGAGATGCCCTGGCACAGCTGATCGGGCAGATGAAACCGGAAGGCGTGCAGACGATCTTCGGTGTGATCTCCAAGGAGGCGGAGGAATTCCGTCTGGACACCTTAAAACGTGAAATCCTGGCACAGCAGTGCGGCGTAAAGGATTCGGAAGCGGAGTCGTGGCAGACAGCGGCGGATGTGATCAAGCATTTTGACATGTCGGAATTGGCGAAAAAGCATCCGCAGGCAGCGAAGAATGCTTTGATTTCGATTCTATCGATCTTTCCGGCGACCAGGGTCGTGGCAGGCCTCGCTATGGCAGTCCCGGACGATGTGCTTTCGGGAATTCTGGGATTTTCGCTTGCGGCTTCCCCGGATCATCTGGCCAACATGCTGATTCAGCATCAGGCGAAAGTTATCGCGGAGAGAAACGCGGCATATGAGAAACGGGAACCGCTTAAGGACGGCAAGCGGAATCTTGCGATCGTCACAAAGGATGAGCTGATGTTCACGCTTCTGAAGAAACTGATCGAAACGGACGATGAGGAGAACGTCGGCACGGAAAACGGGACGCTCCGCCTGGTCCACTGGGACGAGGCGAAACTGAAACACCGCTATAAGACCGACACGATCGATGAGAAGGTTCTGATCATCGGGGAAATCAAAGGAGCCGGTTCCGGCGCGAAAGTCATGGATGTCCAGTTTGAACAGTATGGCGTCAAGTACGGCTGGATCGAAAACTGCGCCTATATCCATGCGGACCTCAGAAAGATCCGGGCAAAAGGCGTGTATGAAGAGTTCTTAAGCGAACTGTCATATATGCCGGTTCCGGAGGAGATCAAAGCGGACAAAAAACTGCGGCTCAATCTTCGGACCGGCCTGACCGGGGTGTTCGCAACGCCTCTGCTGGCAAAGGACCTGTATGACGATACCTACGCCGTCAAGCGCCAGATGTATTTTTACGGACTGGTCCGCTTCTACTATGCGGATCTGGAAAAGTTTTTACGAGCATAAACCAGAAACTGTCAGAAACGACATACTGCAGACCACCCGACAAAAAAGGAGAAAACGGACATGAAAAAGGCAATTACAATTCTCACGGTGATTCTTTCCCTGATGCTGCTTCTGACGGCGTGCGGCACAAAAGCCGCCGTTGCGCCTTCCGGCGCGCTTTTGCTTGCGGAGACCGTCTTAAAAGGCAGAACGCAGCCTGCTGCAAGAATTTTGCAGGAAGAAAACAAGACGGAAGGACAGGAACCGCTGTATGTCGATGACGGAACGGTTCCGGGCGTCTACCGGGTCTATTCGTTCATGGGAATGCCGCTTGCGGGCTTTGCAGTCGTGATGGACACGACGCCGGAGGAAGCGGCGAACTTCATGGTGCTAGAACTGAGAGAGGACGGAACGGGAAGCATCGACGTCCAGGGAGAGCATGCAGAACTGACTTATACAGTCAACGGGGATTCCCTGACGATGGATGTAGACGGTGAAGCGCTGACGGTCCAGATGAAGAACGGACTGATCTATCTGGACTTTGATGGGAATGCCGTAACGCTCGCAAGGCTTACGGAAGCCGCGTATACGGCCGGAATTACCGTGCAGGGAACGGAAGAGGAATATCTCAACGACGGAACCGTTGCGGGAACCTACTGGGTCTATTCCATCATGGGAATGAAACTTGAAGACGCCGCGAAGGCGATGAATTCCACCCCTGCAAAAGTGGCGGGCTTACTGAAGTTTCAGCTGATGGAAGACGGCAGTGCGGTCTTCGCAACGGAGAATGTGGAAGCGGAAGGAAGCTATGTCATCGAGGAAGAAACGATCTCGCTGGATCTGAAGGGAGAGATCCTGTCGGGAACTTATAAGGATGGAATGATCTCAATCGACCAGGATGGCACATCCTTCGTGATGGCAAGGCTGACGGAAGAGAAACTGGCTTCTCTCGGAATCGGAACGGAACGGGAAGAATACATCAACGACGGAACGATAGCGGGAGAGTATCTGCTCTATTCCTTTATGGAAATGTCGCTTTTTGAGTATGCCGAACTTGCCCAGATGGAGCCCAGGGAGGCGGCAAAACTGATTCAGATCACGCTGACCGAAGACGGTGTCGCACGCGTCGTATCAAATGGCGAGGTGCTGGAAATGCCCTATACGCTCGAGGGTGAGTCCATTGCAATCGGTGAGGGAAGGGACCTGGTTGACGGGACTCTGAAAGACGGGCTTCTCACGCTGTCGCAGGACGGCATGTCGATGGTGCTGGCAAGGCTGACGGAAAATGCCTATGTCAAAGCAGAGACTTCGGAAAAAGGCGAGGCACAGGTATGGACCGGAGTCTATTACAAGATGGTCGGCTCTTCCAACACCTTTACGGACGATCCGTTCTCCCTGGAACTGTATGCGGACGGGACGGGAGTGCATCACAGGGACGGCTTCCATCTCAACATCACCTGGACACAGGAAGGCGATGCGTTCTCGATGACGGAACTGCTCGGCGGAGCAACCTACACGGGCACCATGACTGAGAGCGAACTGCACCTGTTCAACGGAGATCCGCAGAACAGCTTCACGTTTGAATACGTCTACTCCAGATAAAGTTATAAATACGATCAAAAAAACGCGGCTCCCTGCCAAAAAGCGGGGAGCCGTAATCGTTATCAGTCGCGTTTACCGTTCGTTTTCCAGATAGGCGACATCTTCCGGTGAAAACGGTGCATGCGCCGCAGAGATGATGCCGGAAAGCCGGGAAGGCTTGGTTGTGCTGGCGATGGCGAAGAGGTTCATAGGACTGCTGAATACATATCGCATGGCAATCTCGGCTACGCTGCAACCGTCCCTCTTTGCAAGCACTTCCGCGTTGTGCAGCCGTTTCATATTCTCTTGATAGAGAAACCCTTTCTGCGCAGGCCGGTCCAGTACTTTCTTTGCGGCTTCGTAATCGCCGCTTTGGAACCTGCCGTTGAAGAAGCCGTGCCCGAGGCTGGAGTAGGCGAGCACCGGCATTCCGGTTTTCAAATACCAGTTCCGTGCGTCTTCGTTTTCCGGACCGGAGATTGTGACACAGCTGCCGCCGTACGGATCTTTGAGCTGCCGGGCCAGTGAATAGTTCGGACTGGATACGGAAAAGCCATCCAGACCGTGCTCTTTTGCGTACCGGTTCGCCTCTTCGATTCTCTGATGCGTCCAGTTGGAGACGCCGAAGATCCGGATCTTTCCGACACGCTTCGCCTCGTTGAGCGTTTCCATGATCTCCCCGACCGGAGTGGATAGATCGTCGCGGTGTAGAAGGTAGATATCCACATAGTCAGTCTGAAGCTCGTTCAGGCTTTTTTCCAGTTCCCGCAGAATGACGTTCCGGTTCACGCGGACCCTGCCGAAAAGGCCGACGTTGCCGCATTTGGTGAGGACTATGACTTTTTCACGGTTGTTCCGGTTTTGGATCCAGCTTCCAAGGACGTGTTCCGCTCTGCCGTAGCCGCGGGCGCAGTCAAACGCGTTGATGCCGGAATCAAGGACGGCGTCCAGCAATTCAAAGCAGTTTTCTCCCATGAGCATCGGACGGATTGCAGTTCCGAAAAAGATGCGGGATACCGGTTTCTCCAGACCTTCGATCCGCGCGTATGGCGGACAAAGGGGTTGCTGTTCCGTTCTGGTTTCCATTCTGTTCTCCTATATCACAAGATCATATGTTGTTATGATTATTCTACCGCACTGTCCGTTGAAAAACAAACCCGTTTTTCACCAAATAACAGTCCCGCACGGGGATCATACTGCAAGGAAGAAAAACGTTTTCAGTTGATATAGGAAACTTGCCTTCGTTGTGATATAATATTAACAATTAATAGAGAGGGGAAAAGCGATGCTGCAATCTCTTGACTCATTTGTTCCGCAGCATGAAAAAGTGCTGTGCATCGATTCGGACGGTACTGTCATCGATGCGATGAACTGCAAACATAATTTCTGCCATGGAAGAAGTTTCATTGAAGAATGGGAATTAACCGGTCAAGCGGAGGAAGTCCAGAAGGTCTGGAATGATATCAACCTGTTTGAGAAAACCCGTGGAATTAACCGTTTTTTAGCGCTGGATGAAATGCTGAAGAGAATGGAAGGCGTTTATCTGCACACGGATCCGGAAGAATGGAATGATTACAGAGAATGGGTCAGCGAGGGAGATCTGTCCAATAAGAGCCTGCAGGCGCGCATCGACCGCGATCCGAATCCGCTGCTGAAAAAGGCAATGCGCTGGTCAAAATCCCTGAATGCGAAGATCGCCGCGCTGACGCCGGCGGACAAACCGCCATTTGCAAATGTACGCGAAGCGCTCGAATATGCGAAGGACAAGGTTGATCTGGCCGTTATCTCCAGTTCGAACCTTGCTGCGATTACGGAAGAATGGAACGCATACGGACTGCTGGATTATCTGTCCGTTATGACAAGCCAGGAAATCGGGACGAAAGATCAATGCATCGCGAGAATGATTGAGAAGGGATATCGGAAAAAGAATGTCCTGATGATCGGAGATGCTTATCCGGATGTACACGCTTCCGAATCAAACGGAGTCTGGTATTATCCGATTCTGACAAGGCACGAAGGGGAAAGCTGGGCAAGACTGAAAGATACCTATCTGGATGTTTTTCTGAAGGGCGAATACGGCAGCGTGCAGGACCAGTTGATGAATGAATTTTCCAGAAATTTCGAGAATAAGGGAGAATAATCATGGCAACCTTGCCCGCATAATTGCTTGCAAGGCAGAACAAGCGTGCATATGAAAAGACCATCCGTCGGATGGCCTTTTCCAATTACATTGATTATCAGAGGGATTCCTTTTCCGCGGCTTCCTGTGCAGCCTGAATTTCTTCGAACGCGGAATACATCGGCGTCTCGCCGGAGTTTTTGAAGGATCGTCTTGCGTAGTTGTTCGTAATCTTGACGACCAATGGAGCAAGAGCCAGAACGCCGATCAGGTTCGGGACCATCATGAGTCCGTTGAAGGTATCGGAAATGTTCCAGGGAAGGTCCACATTGGTCAGGATGCTGCTGACGAAGATGATACCCACAAACACGATCTTATAGATGATCGCGGTTTTTTCACCGAACAGATAGATCCAGCTGCGGGTGCCGTAGTAGCTCCAGCCGAGAATGGTGGAGAAAGCGAAGAACAGGACGGCGACGGCAACGAACATGCCGCCAAATGAACCGAAGCAATTCGAAAACGCCTGGGCGACCAGCGTGTTTTTGTCCATGTCCGCAAAAGCTGCGACAACGGACCCGGTGGAAAGGTCGATAACGCCGGAGGAGAGAACCACGACCGCGGTCATCGTGCAGATGATGATCGTATCGAAGAACACCTCAAAGATGCCCCAGAGACCCTGCTGAACAGGTTCTTTGACGTTGGAAGCGGAGTGGACCATGACGGAAGAGCCCAGACCGGCTTCGTTGGAGAAGATACCGCGCTTGAAGCCCATCTTGATTGCCGCGCCGACCGCGCCGCCGGCGACAGCTCTTGCCGAGAAAGCAAACTTAAAGATCGCGCCGAAGATGGAGCCCAGAAGATTGAGATGCGTGAAGAGAATGACGAGCGCGCCGATGATATAGATCACGGACATGAACGGAACGATCTTCTCGGTCACGCTTGCAATGCGCTTGATGCCTCCGATAATAACGAGGGAAGCGACGATCAGAAGAACCGCACCGGTGACCCAGCGGGGGATGGAAAACGCTGCCTGCATGTTGCCCGCGATCGTATTGGCCTGGGCAAGGTTCCCGATTCCGAAGGAAGCGAGGACAGCAAAGCACGCGAACAGAATTGCGAGGACGCGTCCGACGATCTTCATTCCCTTTTTGCTTCCGAGACCGTCATGCAGATAATACATCGCGCCGCCGGCCCATTCGCCGTTCTTGTCACGGCGGCGGTAGTAAATACCGAGCACGTTTTCGGAATAGTTGGTCATCATGCCGAAGAATGCGGAGAGCCACATCCAGAAGACCGCACCCGGACCTCCGACCGCGATCGCGCCGGCTACGCCCGCAATGTTTCCGGTACCGACCGTTGCGGCGAGCGCCGTACACAGTGCCTGGAACTGGGAGATCGATCCTTTTTCACCGGTGTCCTGCGTGGTGTTTTTGCTGAACAGGTTTCCAATCGTTTTCTTTATCCAGTGCCCGAAATGAGAGATCTGGAAAAACTTTGTCAGAACAGTCATGATCACGCCCGTACCGAGCAGGATCGCGATGCCGAACCAACCCCAGATAAAATCGTTCAGGTCGCCTGCAATGAAGTTCAGTATTGCCATATTGCCTCCTTTTTGACCGCGGAACAGACCGGGAAAATCCCGCGCTGACCTGAAAAAACGGATGCTGCCCAAGGGGCTGCATCCGCTTACAGGAAAAGTCTGACTGCCTGGAACGGTTTCTCGGAAAATGGGAAACCGCCTTTCTGTCCTTTTGCCTGAGAGATTCGTCTTTCG
>JAEEGL012969178.1_pt1 | contig 12323 bp, 11 predicted proteins | sample 9134231 | NCBI WGS metagenome assembly JAEEGL01 (sample SAMN16246548, study PRJNA631951) | gut metagenome | biome: gut microbiome; feature: rumen; material: fiber-attached | host: Bos | place: Iran: Karaj | collected 2018-10 | reverse complement strand
CATATTATTGGATGTGTTTCAATAATATATGCTCATATATGAGGAAAAAATATTTGCTTTTTTGGAAGTTTTGTGATATGCTACAGTTAGTTTTTTGAAAGGAATTTTGCTATGGCTAAACGTACTTTTGGTTCTGCTGCAGAGTCTGCTTTGTCTGGTATTACGGCTGTTGAAGAACCTGTTGTATCTCATAATGACGCATCTGAGGTTTATTCTGATAAGAGGGTGCCTTTGTTTGGTATTATATTTATTGTGCTATGCGTGATAGGTCTTGTGCTTGGAATAATTTATCACAGGACTGTCATACTGGATGCAGGACATGGTCTGAATTCTGCAGAGGCCGCTGCTACAGCGTTTTTTACAGCAGCTAATGACGATAGCTCATTATCAGTTCTTGAGTATGTACCAAGACAGATACGTACCTCTGGGTGTATGGTCGATGATGCATCTTTTTTTATGCTTCGTCGGTTCAAAGAGTCATCGGGTAGTATGGTATCGTCTGTACAACCATTTTCTTTTGAGGATATGGATGTGGCTTCCATAAGTGCTCTGGCAATGAGTCTTTATGGAAAAAAGTTTGAAATAGATGCTGCAAAAAAGTTGTCTGTAAACGTTGATGTATCATCAGATGTGCTTACGACTGGTGCAAGTCTTACAACATTCACTATTGATGTTATGACTGTTAAGTCTCATAATAGGTGGTATGTACTTCCTGGTGTGCTGTATCAGGGTGATGTTTTTCTATAAATCTTAGAAAACTCTCAAAAATGAGTTGATTTTTAAAATATTTTGCTATACAATAGTATAAGATTTATAGCTTTTGTGCGTAAAAGGAGCGCGTATTTATGGATTCTCAGACTATGGTAAAGGTTGATAAAGTTGCTGAAGCGGCTGTTGTAGGGCTTTTGTCAGATGTATTTGGCAGTATAGCATATCTTGATGCAGAAACTGTAAGGAAGAATGTAGAGCTGGCTGCTGGTGGTATGTCTAAATATGACCGTTCAATCCGAATGGAGCTTGGTAACTATCTTATGAGTCATTTTGCTCTCATATTTGTAGGTCTTATTGTAAATGCCGATTTCAGGAATACATTCATGGAAGCCGTATCTGTTGAGATTGCTCTTGATAATAAAGATTCGGAGTTTGTCAGCAAGATACGTGGTGAGATGAAGGACGATAAGGTCCGTGATTCAAAAGGTAATTTTGTGATTGATTTTTCCAGCTATAACGACAAGGTTTATCGTAAGATTAATGGAAAGCTTTCTGACAGTTTTGGTCGTATTGCTGCTTTCAATACTACGATAGATACTTTTATCACTGAACTTACAGAAGATAATATGCTGGATATCGGATATTGCCTCAGTAACTTCATGTATCTTATCAGGGCTTTTTCCAAGAATGCTCTGTTTACAAATTATGTAAAAGCTGTTGTTCATAAGGTTCAGTCACAGCTTGAGATTGCATAATCTGTTATTTTATCTGCTTATATGGAACGGTGTTTATGCTTTCTAGCAAGATGCCGTTCTATTTTTTTGTATTTTAGGCTTGACATGATTTATATTTATATATTATATTTATAGCAGAGTTTTCAACTGCTATATATTATTATATTATAAGGAGAGTAAAGCAATGGCTAAACACGAAGGAAAAGGCGCAGATAAGATTTATCTTCATGGTGTTGCAGATTCAGCACTTGATAAGAAAGAATGTAAAGACGGCGTTACCAGACAGAAGGTTAACTTCGTTATGGATGGTAAGTGGTATGATGTTAATGTACGAGAGGGCGCTGTGAAGCCTTGCCGTAACATTGTGGGAAAGAACGAGGATGGAACTTACAAGTACCAGCTCGTAGAGGGTCATAAGGATATCTACCTTGGAAGTTCAGGTACTCATCTGAATGTAAGACCTCATGATAAGGATGAGCAGGGTAATTATCTTCCTGATATCAAGATGACTGCTGGCGAGATTAAGGCTAAGTTTGATGCTGGTATTGCTAAATACAAAGAAGAGAAAGCTGCTGAGAGACAGCTGCCTAAGAAAGAAGGCACTGAGAGAGCTACTGAGGTAGGCGTTGAGGTTACTCAGGAAGCTGAAATGCAGGCTGAAATGTAATTTTTGAAGGCTGACTCCCAGGAATAGATGATAGTCTTGGGAGTTTTGTGCTTGTATACTTGATTAAGAATATGGAGGATTTAGAGTAATGAGTAAGTCAAAAGAAGCTAAAGAACTCGCTAAACTGGAAAAAGGTTTGGAGGGCGCTAAAGAACAGATTGAATATAACGAACAACATCTTGAAGAGCAGCAGAAGACTCTTGAGGAAAATCAGGAGTACTTAAAGAAACTCGAAGAAGATAAAAAACGTTATGAGGAACTCAGTGCAAAATACGATGAGTTGATGCAGGGCGGCGTTGATGCATCAAAACTTGATGAAGCAAAACAGGTGATTGCTGAGCGTGACGGCATCGGATATGATGCTTATACATATGACATTGAGATTCAGCGGGTAAATGGAAACATTCCAAGCATTGAGACAAATATCAGAGAAACTGAGCAGGAGATTGCTAATCTCAAGCAGCAGTGGGGTCTTGATGATGAAGATAAGGAAAATGACGGTGCTGAGACTGACAGTCAGGCTGCTGCAAAGCCTGCTGAAGAAGAATCACAACCTAAGGTAAGCGGTATTGATTATGCCACTGATTCTCGCTTCACAGCACCTAAACAGGATACGCCTGAGGTAGATTCTGGTGCAGCAAAGAGACCTGCTGGAAAGACTCTCAGTGACGTCAATAATGATACCAAGTGGAAGAATATGACTGAGCATTACAGGAGTCAGGTTCAGCCTGTTCCTGAAGTTACATCTTCTGCTGCAGCAAAACCTGGCAAGAGTCTTGCTTCAACAACACTTGAGCAAGCTGCTGCAAATTCTCAGAAGATGACAGGAAATCTGCTGGCTGAGAATGACCCTCAGTATGAAGGTATTGATGATGTTGTTGAGATGCCTGAAGTAGATTCTGAAGCAGCTGCCAAAGCTGAGGAAGAGCGTATCAATGGTCTTGTTAAGGCTGTTATGCATGGTGACTACGGTAATGGTGATGACAGAAAAGAGGCTCTTGGTGCTGATTATGATGCAGTACAGGCTGGTGTTAATGCTGAGTATGAGAAAGCTAAACAGCGTGCAGCTATGGTTGAAGCTCCAGAAGAGACTGGTGCTGTTCAGGCTGTTATGGAAATGGGTGGCTGATTTACATTCAACAGTAAACGTGCGGGGTGCGTTGACACCCCGTATTTTTATTACTTGACATAATATAATATATATAATAATATATTATAAGAGTATTTAGATTTATGATGAGGTGAACAATATGTCTGCAAGGCAGTCTACTGAAAACTGAATGTGTATGACCAGAACCGCTTTAATGGTTATGTAGAAGATATTGACACGCAGTTTGATAAATTGGCTGATTCTGAAGGTACTCTTGTGTCTGATGTACCGTCTGGTTTACTGGATGTGTATACGTACGCTGTCAAAGCTTACAATAATGCCGTCAATGGTACAGCACTTATGGTTGATACTGATGATGACGGAAAAAGTATTCTCATCTGTACTGAAGACTATTGGGGTTCTTTTGATAATGAATCTTTTTCTACATATGCTTGTCAGGGTATTTTGAATGGTAAAGCACGTATTGATGCGGAAATACGTTCTTATTTTACACAAAAGTATGAGGCATCAAAGGAAAAAGGTAAAAGTGAACATCCTTTATGTTATTTTGTCACTGATTATCCGCTTCTTCATTCTTTTGATGATTATCAGGCTATACAAGATAAGAGCCAGCGTAAATTCTTAAATGAAATGACTATGGATGAAAAAATGCGTGATGATAATCGTACATTTTTCCAGGATATGCTGTCAGTTAAAGAAACTGCAAAAGCAGATGCTCTCAAAGAAGCATATGATTCACAGAAACAAAGAAATTTAGCAGCTTATAAGCAAAAAAGTGCTGTTCGTGCTAAAGGAAATATTGATTTTGGCCAAGCTGTAATTAAAGAACCTAATGTACAGGAAACTATTACAAAGGAGGACGATATGTCTAAAGCAACAGAAAAGATGCGTAATATATATGACAGAACAGTTGGCAGCGCTGATTTTCGAAATGAATGGAAAACTAAGATGAAAGACAAAATGAAAGAGTCTTTCGAGAACACCAAAAATGCTTTATCAGCTGGTGTGAGCGTTTATAAGAATCGTAAGATGTCTGCTAAGATAAGTGATATTCGTGCCACACTTGAAGCTAATGCCAAGGGTGGTGAGAATATTGACCTTACAGCACTTTATGATTTCGAGAAAGATTCTTCAATGAAGTCGTTGGATAATAGTCTTTATGAGGTTGAGCCTGCACTTGATTTTAAGTCAAAGGCTAAGCGTGAACTTGTTACAATCGGTATGAGTTTCAAGGCTGTTTATATGCAGACAAGACTTGGCCGTGGCATCTCGGATATTATACAGTCACGCACAGAACATATGAGAGAAAAGCTCACAAAGATGGAAGCTAAGCAGTCACGCAGAGATATGTATTCATATCGTGAACGTGAGATGCCTGAAGTAGAAGGACAGGTAACAACTACTGTAGATGTTCCTGAAACAAAACCTGTTCAGGCTGAAACTGATGCCATGGAACTTATGAGCGAAGTACAGTCTAATATGTATGATGATTCTCGCACTGCTTCAGAAGTTGTATCTGATTACGAAGAAGATGTCATGTCCACTATGAGTGAGATACAGGCAAGGCTTTATGCTAACCAGCATGAAACATCTGATAATTTCAAGACTTGGATTAACAAAGGTTATGAATACATGAAGGCTCTCCAGGAGAAAGATACCTTCACTGATGCTCAGCGTGCAGAGGCGACTGACCAGATGAGAAAGCTTGCAGAGATGCTTGGTAAGAACATTTCTGAAAACAAGGAGGTTGAAGTTGAGGCTGAAACAGAGGATGGCAAAGTTGTCAAACTCGAAGATGCTAAAACTAAGAAGCCTAAGAAATCTAAGACAGCAAAAGATGTTGAAGAACTTTTGACACTTAATGAAGATAAGAAGACTTCTCGTCCTAGAAAAGGCAATAAAAACATGAAGAAAACAAAAACCGTAGATAGGGGTGAGACTATCGATGTTGATTTGCCTGAAGGACAGGTAAATCGGCCCGATTATCAGGGTGATGGTTTTTTGCTGACGGGTAAATGAAAATGATTATTGCTCACCTGGGGATATCCTCAGGTGAGTTTTGTTTAACGGAGAATAATTATGGCTGAAATAGTGAGTGCATTAAAACTTTATAGACATGATTCTGCAGGATACAAAGAACAATTGTTTGATTGTATTTCCAGTTCTTCTTTTGAATCTATGTGTGATTTTGGAGCAGGACATGCAAATAAGCATGCTGAATCATCATTAACATTTAATTTGGGTAGGATATTACATGAACATGTATCTTCAGCGTCAGCATACAGAGATATGGAGACTTTGAAAAAAGTGTCTAAAAATGTATGTCTCAGACAGATTGATAATATTGTTGAATGGTTGTATGAAGGTCATACTAAATCCCAAAAGTTTTCATTTACTTTTGATGAACCTGTGGATGGTGAGTGCTATACTAATTCTACAGATGGCGTGTCTCGATATCGTACTCGAACAGCGTCTGTTATTTTGCATAGAGACCCCGCTTCTCCTCAGGGGTTTTTTGTAAAGTCTTCATTTCCAGATAGGGACGAAACTGCTGTTAAAGTAGAAACTATTAGCCATGCAGAGATTATGAAAAATAGTCCTGAAAATTTTGTGTCTGCTACAGATAGAGCTGTATTACTTTTACAGAAAGAAGGCAGTCCTTATCATTATATTTCCAGAACTGATAGAAACGGTAATGATTATATCTATATGTGGAAACCTCAGAAAAACGGTACTATGGCATCAGCTACTTTGTATGATAGAAAAGCTTATTATTCTCTTTCAAACAGTAATCATGAGACAGTTAATAAGTCTGCTGAATACATGGAAGAAAAATGGCCTACATTCTATAAGAAATGTAAGGATGCACAAGCAAAAATTCACGATATGATTCCTAGACATAGAGATTTACAGAGTATCATTGATTATGTTAATGAGATTGAAGGATGTTCTGATACATCTGAAGAAATCTCCTTGTGAAATATATGATTGAAAAAAAAAAATTCCACAACAGATTGTATCTGCTGTGGAATTTTTGTTAGTCTTCAGGCGTGTAACCTTTGTATGCAAAACCTGTCTTTCTGTGTGGTGGAACAGACGCGATGACATCTATGATTTCTGGTATCAGTTTTGCATCAGGAAGTTTCATTTGGACAAATCCAATGAATTCTTTTTCTTTTCCTAAATAAACCCAGTTTGGTTCTCCTTCTGCAAATTCAAAGGGGTCTTTGACGTAGGAATATTCGATGTGTTTTTTATTAAGAAAATCGCGAACTTCACCAAGGTACATATCGTCAATATTTATATAAGCACATTTTGTATCTGCCATAATTTTTTCCTTTCGTTATTTGCTACTATAGTTAGTATCAGTATCCAATTGCAACTGACTTGTCAGTTGTATCTATTATCATTATACCACATTTTCCATTTTTGTCTTTAAAATTCCTTGAAAAATGAGGAGAAATTTGATAATATATAGCTTGTGAAAGAATGGTTTTTAGATTGACAATTTTTGGTTATAGGAGGTTTTTGTGAAAGCATTTTTAAAGAGAGCTAACGCCTGGCTTGGAGCACCGATGTCGCTAAAGGTGTTCTATGTGCTGGTAGGAACTGGTTTGTTTTTGTATCTCGCACAGCTGCTTACTACATCAGTGTATGACGCTGATATGTATTTCCTGATTGCATCTGGGCGTGAGATACTCGAAAATGGTATCCCATATAATAACGTCTGGACAATTGATTCATCCTCAGGAATTGTGATACAGCAATGGCTTTATGCTGTTTTGGTATCAATTGCTGCTAAATTTGATTACTGGGGATTTTTAGCTCTTTTAAGTGTCCAGATGGCAGCATTTTTCGTATTATTGTGGAAATTTTTTGATGTAAGAAAAATACATGGTGGTCTGAGATTATTTATTATCAGTATCATAGCTGTATTTGGACAGATTTATCTGTTTACATTAAGGCCCGAACTAATAACCATAGTCCTTCTTTTAGCCGAGTGTCTTGTTTTGGAAAAATATAGACTTGACGGTAAATTTGTAAGACTGTTATGGCTTCCTGTATTTATGCTTATGGAAATAAATCTGCACGCATCAATGTGGCCAGTTCATTTTCTGGTGATGCTTGCATATGCTGTCCCTGCATTTTATTTGCCATGGACTGTTAAAGATGATTTGCATAAACATTGGGGCGCTTTGCTTATAAGCGCTGTTTTGAACGGAGCAGTAATGTTTGTGAATCCATACGGTCTTGATGGAATCATGTATACTATAAGGTCTTTCCAGGCAAGGACTTTTGATTATATAAAGGTCCGTGAAATGATGGAGCCTACTTTTCTTAGTGGACCTGGCTGCAATATTATTCTTGCAGTTGCTCTTGTAGGAATATGTCTGAAGTTTAAGAAACTCACATCTGTTACTACGAATTTTGCATGTGGTTTCGGACTTCTTGCTTGTTACGCAATTAGAAACAATATGTTTATGATAATTGCGTTTATATTCCTGTTTAGAGACCTTTGCGACGTTCTTGTTCTTCTTTCTGATAAGATTGATTGGAAAAAGAATGTACAGAATTATTGCTGGTTTTTATTCGGTGGTTTCGCAGCTTTGATGGTATATGTTTTCACAGCACAGATGATGGCTATAAGCGGTACAACAATCGATGAAATGTCTCCTGCATGGGAGAGCATATATGATGAAATCCAGAAAGATTATGACCCTGATATGCATGTTTTCACAGGTTTTAACTGTGGTGCGTTCTTTGAATACAAGGGTATGAAGAATCTTTATATGGATGCCAGACCTGAGCTTTATACAGATACATTCACTGGCGATAAACATCTGCTTCGTAATTATGCAACATATTGTGCTTATGGTTTTGACAACACAGGCGTGGGAACACTTACGCGTGACGCAATGGATGAATGGTTTGATGGTTATGATTTTGATTATGTCATAGTCAGCATTAAGACAGAAATGGCACTGAATGTGTACATGATGTCAAGAGATGACTATAAGCTCATAGAGGATGTGAGCGAAGATGGCATTTATTGTTTGTATAAGAAAGTTGGTTAAAAGGAGGTTTTATGGAAAATATCGCTATTTTGATACCGTGCTATAACGAAGAAAAAACGATAGGCGCTGTTATTGAGGATTTTATGCAATATCTTCCAACAGCAAAGATATATGTATATGACAATAATTCTACAGATAAGACATGGGATGTTGCAGAGTCATATATTCTTAAAGGGAATGTGGCTGTTGTATCAGCTCCTGTCCAGGGTAAGGGTCATGTGGTGAAGCAGATGTTTAATGAGATTGATGCTGATATCTATCTCATGGTTGACGGAGATAACACATATGCTGCAAAAGATGCTATGGACCTTATTGCTGCTATCCGTAAGGGAGCAGATATGGCTATTGGCGACAGGTTGTCATCTACATACTTTATGACTGATGTCAGACAGTTTCATGGCATGGGTAATAAGCTCGTAAGATGGTGTGTGAATACCATGTATAAAGGAAACGTATCTGATATCATGACTGGTTACAGGGCTTTTAATAAAAAGTTTGTCAAGAGTATCAGGATTGAATCGCCTGGTTTTGAGATTGAGACTGAGATGACCATTTTTGCGCTTAAAAATGGATATAAGATTACAAGTGTACCTGTATCTTATTGTGACAGACCAGAAGGGTCTGTATCGAAGCTCAATACAATACCAGATGGGATAAAGGTTCTTGAGACAATTCTTAGAATGAGGTAAAATCTTTTGTATGGCTGTCTATTCATATGTTCTTACAAAGTATATATCAGGTGTATCTAAAGAAGACATTGAACTTGATGTCCGACAGATGGAAGTCAGTGGGGTGTATGAAATTTCTAATCCTTTGAAGGCTATTGCGAGTAATATGTTTGCCGCTATAGAGAATTTCATACATCCTAAATATGATGAGGATTTTATACGCTCACTTTTCGATAAATCTGGTAAATATAAGCTCATTGGTTATGATGATAGTGAATATGCATTAGTATCATCTGTTATAATCGGTGTTGATAATGAGCATAAAACATATTATTATGATTTAAATGGGCAATTTATTTCTCGTGAGATATATGAGATTCATCGCATAAATGCTGATAATGTCGGATATCTTGTGACAGAGCATATTATCAATCCTTTTAAGAATTGTGACCTCATAGAACATTGTTATGTTCCATTTTTCACTGATATCAGGTTTGCAAGACAGTATCGTAACAAAGAAATGAAAGATTATGACCTTGAGAAAGGGTCTCCTAACAGCGGTTTTCGTATTACTGTTGTTGATACAACGAAAATTGCTGAATCTGACTGGTATAATCTGAATCTCAAAGCATGGTCAGATGTCAAGAAATATGCTCTTGACAGGAATTCTTACAGATATATTCCTTCTGTAAACGATGTTCTTGGAGCAGTTTTGGCTGATGCTTATGATGATTTGAGTGAGGCTGAGCAGGCTGATGTAAATTACGAGATATTTAATTCACTCAGAGATTATATACCTGATGATTATCTGGTATTTCTCGATGAAGATATCGAGGCTGCTATTCCTGCTGAACTTGAGGAGATTACTGACCAGGCGATAACTGTTGCTCTTGTCAATGCATCTTCTGATGCTGATATCAAAAAGATTCATGAGATTCTGGGACCTAATGAATTCCGTATAGGTGCTATTACAGATGATATATATAATGCAAATCCTGATTCAGGATATATTGTAGTGACTTGTGACGGTGACATGGGATGGTATCCAGATTGTTATTCGATAAATGAATGGCCAGGCGCCAAAGGCAATCCATGGTATGGTAAATTTCAGCCGAATGAGAATGATACTCTTTTATGTTTTAAAGAGTATCACCCTGAACTGATAGCCGAAAAACTGCCTAAGAGGTCTGATATTCGTGAATATGAGACTAAATACAGAGAATATCTGGCTCAGGAACGTAAGCTCCATAAGGAGATGACTTACGAGAAAAATGAAGATGGCGATACAATTTGTATCGGAACCTGGTATTGTGAGGGCCTTTTGTCTACTGTAAAGATTGATGATGCTATGTTTTTTAATGATTATGGCAGTCATGTATTTACAGATGATGAGTGCAGAAGACTGCTTAATGGCGAGGAAATTGTTATTGAACATTTTATAACCAAGATGGATATGGAGATAACTATCCGTGGCATGCTCAGGGATGTATCGACCATGTTTGATAATCAAAGACGTATTGAATTTGTGCGTACAGATATTGATTCTTCAAAGCGTAAAAAACTTAATTCTGAATTTGGATTTGAAGAACCAGGATTGCCTCCTGCAATGGATGCACAAGGAAAGTAGTAGTATATGACACGGACGGAATTATTCAACTATCACATGCTCTATGATGTAATAGAGTTTGGTGGTAAAGGCGAGCACTACTATGTCTATAGTTTGCCTTATTATCACAATATGTATAATGGTAGGCATATTTTTCCTGAGGGTGCGAAACTTTATCTTGTCACTGCTGAATGGTATGCCGAACTTGTCACAATGAAACATAAGAACAAATCTATGTGCCAGAGATTTGTTGAAACCAATATTGATGTAAATCTTATTCGTGACCAGGGTGTAGATGGATTTACATATATTGGTGACAAAAATGATTACATTGGGTCAATTCCAAGTGTGGTTATGCAGGCACTCACAGACTATGTTGCGAAAACTTCAAAGGAGCCAGTCTCCACTTAATGGGGACTGGTTTTCTGTTGTACGGAAACTTGAGTTTCTGCTCATAATTGAAAAAGATTTGATTGCCAAAATTATAAAATTATGATAAAATCAGTTATCAAGTGAGAAAGTGATTTTTTATTTCAGATAGGATTTTTGTTATGACATTTGCTGTACAGGTGTGTACAATCGCATTGATTATCAGTATGTGGATTGTATACCATAGACAACTATATATTAAGACAGAATCAAATGCTCGTTTTGAGTATATGATATATCTTCTGTTAAGCGTTTCAGTATCTAATGTGCTAATTTATATTCTTGGTAATACACATTCACAATTGTGTCAGGTACTAACGCTTATTTTATGTCGTTGTTTTTGTATTCTGAGTGTCATATACGCATTTAGTGTAAGGGATTATATATTTTATTGGCTTAGGATTAGAAACGTCAAATTAAGCCAGATAATAAGAGTTGTGATAGCTGGTATACTTGCTTTTTTACCATCCAGTGTCACTATTGAGGGTATGAACCTAAACATTTCTGGTATAGGCATGTTTGTGACTATTGATGCTATTGGAGCACTTACTGTATATGTTCTCATTGTATGTTTTATGAATAGAGCTTATATGAGTAAGGGTTTGAAGACAAGCATATTGGCATGGATTGTAATGCTGTGTATTGCAGGTGTTGTCAATATAGGTGCGTCTATGGATTTACTTCCATTTGTGTGTTCTATGGGTGCTTTATGGCTATTCTACACGTTAGAAAATCCTAAGGCAAAAATCGATGACACATCAGGATTCTTCACATCTTATGTCATTCTTGATTATCTGTATTCACTTCTAGCACAATATGCACATGTTGGTATAATCTGCACTCGTGATGACCAGCTTGATATTGATTTGTTAAAAGCACTTCTTAAAAATACAAGGGTATTCTGTTTTAAAGATGCTGATGCTTTTTATTATCTGGTATCACAAGATTATGAAGAAATAAGTAGTGTTCTTAGACAGTACAGAGAACATTATGATGTGATAATGCTCACATATAAAAATGCTACTACGGATACGATATCTCTGCTGTCAAACTATGTTAAGCAGAGTGTTGTCGGTATGAAGGAATCAACTATTAAGGAGATTTCTCAGGCTGATATTGAGAAGATGACTGCTGATAATCATATTCATTTGGAGATTGTCAGTGCTCTCATGGAAAATCGTATTGAAACTTATATTCAGCCAATTTATAACATGGCTGAAGGATGCTTTACATCAGGTGAGTGTCTGTGTCGTCTTAAAAAGCGAAATGGTGATATGGTATCTCCTGGGGAGTTTATTCCTATTGCTGAAAGAACAGGTCTT
>JAEEGL012707883.1_pt1 | contig 12323 bp, 7 predicted proteins | sample 9134231 | NCBI WGS metagenome assembly JAEEGL01 (sample SAMN16246548, study PRJNA631951) | gut metagenome | biome: gut microbiome; feature: rumen; material: fiber-attached | host: Bos | place: Iran: Karaj | collected 2018-10 | reverse complement strand
CTTTACCCTGTACAACCTGCCGGTGGATGTTCCGAATTTTTACCAGCATTTCAGGAACGGAGATCTTCCTCTTGGAATAGCGGACTTTAACTCCTACAACCTGATATTGAACGCAGCACCCGAGATAGCTAATTCCTGGGATATAGCTCTTATACCTGGTATCAGGGATTCAGAGACGGGAGAGATCTTAAGATATACAGCCGGCGGAGCAGAGAGCACGGTTATGTTCCACTCTGATGATGAGAGAGAACAAAAGGCCTGGGAGTTCATGGACTGGTGGTCCACTTCCGAAGTACAGGCTGAGTTCGGACAGAGACTTCAGATCCTCTACGGTGATGAGTATATCTGGCCAACAGCCAACCTTGAGGCATTCAGTGCACTGCCTTATCCGACAGATGATAAAGAGGTAATCATAGAGCAGGCACAGTACATGCTGGAGGCACCAAGACTTCTGGGTGGCTACATGATGGAGCGTGAGACCAGCAATGCCTTCAACGATATTGTTGTAAACGGCGAGACAGTAAGATCAAGGATTGATGAAGCTGTTAAGACCGTCAAGAGAGAAACAGAAAGAAAACTTGAAGAATTCGGATATATAGACAGCGAAGGAAATGTTATCAAAGAGTATATTACTCCTTCACTGGATAAAGTCAGAGAGATCATGGAAAGGTAAAAGCAAATGGCACCAGCAAGATCCAAAGTTGGAAATCGAATGCATTCTAATAAAAACGGCTATGTATTCGTGGCTCCATACGCGATTTTATTTATAATATTCATACTTGCTCCGGTAATAATGGCAGTAATCCTGTCTTTTACCAATTTCAACGCAATCCAGTGGCCGAGTTTTGTGGGATTTCTTAACTACATCAACCTGATAACCGGTGATGATGTCTTTATGAAATACGTTCTTCCCAACACGGTAAAATATGCACTTATTGTAGGTGTAGGGGGCTATGTTCTGGCATTCCTCTTAGCATGGGGATTATCGAACCTGACCAAGGGACCCAGAACAGTGTTTGCACTTATCCTGTATTCTCCCAGCATGACCACCGGTGTTGCCATGGCAGTTCTCTGGAAAATCATGTTTACCGGAGATCAGACAGGATATCTCAACAGCTGGCTTATGGATATCGGCGCAATAAATGAGCCCATTATCTGGCTTACAAATGTAAATTACCTGCTTCCCATCATTATCATAATAGGTCTTTGGAGTAGCATGGGTGTTGGTTTCCTTTCAATACTTGCAGGACTTTTGAATGTTGATGAGGCTCTTTATGAAGCAGCAGCCATTGACGGCGTCAAAAACAGATTTCAGGAAATGATCTATGTGACGATACCCAGCATGAAGCCACAGATGCTGTTTGCAGCGGTTATGCAGATAGTCGGAGCTTTCCAGAACGGTATGATATCAACTCTTCTGGCCGGTAATCCTACACCGGGCTATGCAGGACAGCTCATAGTAAACCATATTGAAGACTACGGTTTCATCAGATACGAGATGGGTTATGCAGCGGCAGTTTCAGTAGTACTGCTATTGATCGTTCAGATTTTCTCATCAGTATCAACTAAGCTTTTTGGAGATAACGACTAAGAGGAGATAAGAAATGGCGGCTTACAGAGGACACAGAACCAATCCTGACAAGTTTGAGAAAAGTCAGATAAAGATATATCTTATGATACTTCCAATGGTTCTTTTGTGCGGACTTCCCATAATATTTATAATTTTCCACGCTTTTAAGCCTATGGAGGAGCTTTTTGCCTTCCCTCCCAAGTTTATCACCACACATCCAACCCTGGACAATTTCAGAAAACTTGCCAAGGCCTCCAGAAGCGCAGGAATACCCATCAGTAAATATGTATTTAACAGCTTATTCATAACAGCCACTGTAGTATTCGGATCACTGGTTTTTTCAACCATGGCAGCCTATGCTCTAAGTAAGCTCAGGTTCAAGGGCAGAGACGTCATGATGCAGATCAATCAGATTGCCCTGATGTTCGTATCGGTGGCGGTAATGATCCCAAGATATCTTATTGTTAACAAGCTGGGAATGATTGATACCTACTGGGCTGAGATACTTCCGCTGATTGCATTGCCGGTGGGACTCTTCCTTATAAAACAGTTCGTGGATCAGGTGCCGGATTCTCTTATTGAGGCGGCATATATGGACGGAGCAAAAGAGTGGCAGATTTACTTAAAGGTCATCATTCCTCTTATAAAACCTGCCATCGCAACAGCAGCTATCCTGGTTTTCCAGCAGGTTTGGACCAACCTTGAGACTTCCAATTACTATATAAATGACGACTCGCTCAAGAGCCTTGCTTTTTATATGAACACACTGACTTCAACGACTACCACTAATACCGTAGCCGGACAGGGTGTTGCGGCAGCTGCATCACTTATTATGTTCCTGCCGAACCTGATTTTATTCTGTATCCTTCAAAAGAACGTAATGAACACAATGGCACATTCAGGTATCAAATAAGGGGATGTATTCGTGAGAAACATAAGTACTAGGGGACAAAAAAAGCATATTTGGGGAATAGTAACAGCGGCTATCATGGCTGCCGTCCTGACATTACCTGCAGTCGGGATCAGAGCAAGAGCCGATGCTCCCTACAAGACCTATACAGTGGATGGATATGGTTCGGTTTCTGAAACACAGACAGCTTACCTGCCTTACGAAACTATCACCAAGATTGACCAGGAGACCTTGAATGGCCCTACGGACTTCACACTTTTGGATGATGGCACCATGTACATTCTGGACAGCGGAAATGCAAGAGTTGTTGTATCTGACCTTAACGGCAATCTCATAAAGACCTTTGGTGAGGGAACTTTAGTATCTCCGAGAGGAATCTACGTAACCAAGGATCACATAACCTATGTGGCAGACAGAGATGCCAAGAGCATATTCGTCTTTGATGAAAACGGAGAACTTAAAAACAGCTACGGTAAGCCGGACGTGCCAATGTATGGCGAGACACAGGATTTCCTTCCGTTGAAAGTAATAGTTAACGACGCAGGAACCATGTATGTTATCTGCGAATCCAATACCAACGGCGTAGTTGAAATAAGCCCTGTGGAAGGCGGAACATTCCTGGGATATTTCGGAACCAACTCCACCAACAGCAGCCTCATAAATATTATCTGGAGAGCAGTTCTTACAGATGCCCAGAGGGCAAAGATGAGATCAAATATTCCTTCAACTCCGGATAATATGGCCATAGATGACAAGGGAATCATCTATACGGTAACAAGAGGTGAGGGAAGCGGTACAGTAAAAAGACTTAACATCGCCGGTGTAAACATGCTGGAAGCCACAGATTACGACACAGTGCCGGCAGCAATTGCGGTAGGTAATCACGACAACTGCTTTGTGGTATCACAGCAGGGATTTATCTACGAATATAACAACGAAGGTGAGCTTTTGTTCGTATTTGGCGGTAAGGACGACGGACAGCTCAGGATCGGACTTTCCACCAAGGCAGAAGCAATTCAGGTGGGAACAGACGACAAGATATACGTTCTTGATTCAGACAAGGCACAGATCCAGATCTATGAGCCCACTGAGTTTACAAATCACCTTCACAACGCGCTTTATCTTTTTTCAAAGGGAAGATATGTAGAGAGTAAGGAGCCTTTGTCAGAGGTCCTTCAGATGAACAACCTCTTTGATTATGCCAACAAGGCAATGGGTAAGGCACTGTACAAGGAAGAGGATTACAGCGGAGCACTTAAGTATGCCAAACTTTCCAAGGATCTGGACACTTACTCAGATGCCTTCTGGGAGATAAGAAACAACTGGCTTAGAAAGAACCTTACGGCCATTGCTCTTATTATCATAGGACTTCTTATTTTAAAGGCTGTTATCAGAAGACTTGACAGGAAAAAACATATTCTGGACGGCCCCAGAAAAGTCATTGCAGACATAAAGAGTAAGAAGCTGGTAAAAGAGCTGGGATACATGTTCTATTTCATCAGACATCCAATAGATGGCTGCTACGGAATAAAGTGGGAAAACAGGGTTTCACTTTTGTCCAGCAACATCATTCTTGTGACAGTGATCATTTTCTACATTATAAACAAGTACTTCTGCGGATTTTTGTTTAAGACAGTAAGAGAAGGAAGCTTTGATGTCCTGTCGGATGTGGGAATGATACTGGTAGCACTTTTATTGGTGGTGGGATGTAATTACCTTATGTGTACCATCAATGACGGCGAAGGAAAGCTTAAGCACATCTACTGCGCATTTATTTACAGCTTTTCGCCATATGTGATATTGATGCCTTTCATCTTTATCTTTTCACATGTGGTTACCTTCAATGAGGAATTCTTTGTAAGCTTTGGACGCTTTTGCATGGTGGTGTGGATCCTGGTGCTGGTGGTAATTTCAGTCAGAGAGATCAACAACTACACTGTAGGAGAGACAGCAAAGATCATATTCCTGACATTGTTTACAATCCTGATCGTATGCCTTATAGCCTTTATTCTCTACGTGCTGTGGGCGCAGGTATTTGACTTTGTTCAGTCAGTTGTCAGAGAGGTGGTGTACAAAATTGGCTCGTAAGAACTTTTACAGAAAAATAATAGGACTTATGGCGGGAGCCCTGATCACAACCTCAGCTGTTTGCACAAGCTTCCCGGTTCCGGGATTTGATAATGCCATCACGGTTTTGGCAGCTGAAGACATAAACGGTCATAAGTTCCTGACAGAAAATGATAATTACAGATTGTACGTAAACGAGGATGACCTTTCACTGGTGGTGGAGGATAAGGCAACCGGAAAATATATGGAATCATCCATAAGCTATGACGATGGCCTCAACAATAATATTTGGCTGGGAGCCATGAAGTCGGCAATTGTCCTTTCACTTATAAATAACAACTCCGATACCACCCAGGCCGACCTTATAAATGATGAAAATACCAAAAATATTTCCTACAAAGAGGACGGCTTTAGCGCAGAGATCTACTGGACCAAGTTAAAACTGGGAATGACTCTGGAAGTTACACTTACTAAGGACGGAGTGGTGGCCAGGATTCCTGAGGAGTCCATAAAAGAAGACGGAACCCAGTATCTGATAGGTACCGTAAGGATGTATCCCTTCATGGGCTGTTCCTACTTGGATGATAAAGAAGGCTACATGCTCGTTCCCGACGGAAACGGAGCACTTATCTACCTGGATAACAAGGAGGGAAGATATTCCAGTGGTTATTCGGGAGTAATATACGGAACAGATGTTGGATTCGAGGAATCTCAGGCAGAGACTCTTTTGTGGGACAGATACAATACCATAACGGATTCTGAGCAGGTTTTTGCACCTATCTATGGAATTGCCCACACAGATGACAAGATCGCCTTCCTGGGAATCGTGGAAGAAGGTCAGGAGAGAGCATCCATCGACGTTATGCCAAATGGAGTAAGCATTGATTATAACAGGGCATATGCAAGATTTGTTCTTCGAAGGACCTACAATCAGCCCACCAGTGTCAATTCAACTACAGGTTCTCTTCATGTTTATGAAGATGACAGAAGCCATTCAGATCTGCAAGTGAGATTTCTTTTCCTGACAGGAGATAATGCCACCTACGCGGGAATGGCCAATTCCTATAGAGAATACCTGCTGGATAAGGGACAGATCGTTGCAACAGACAATTCCTACAAGACCAGAGTTGACTTCCTTGGAACAGAGAGAGAAAACTGGCTGCTGTCAACAACTCCGGTTGTTATGACAACGGTTGAGGATGCCAGGGAAATCTATCAGGATCTAAAAGAAAACGGAGTTACAGGTCTTTTTACAGTTTACAAGGGCTGGCAGGACGGAGGATTATATGATCTTCCCATCAGTAAGTACAAAGCTGACGGTGAGATCGGTGGAAGCAGCGAACTTACAAGCTTTATCAAGGATGCCGCTGCAGATGGAAATTCAGTATATCTTTACGACAATGCTCTTTTGGTAAATCCCGATGAGCAGAATGCGACCTTCAACACCATAAAACAGGTGAACAAAAGGCGCTATGAGGAGAACACCCATGCATTTGTCTATGATACTTTCATGTATCTTACTCCTGACAGAAGCAAAGTTCTTTTGGATAAGCTGGTGGGGAACCTTGAGAAAAAAGATATTGCCAACCTTGCACTTGCGGGAATAACCAGTAATCTTTTTACCTACACCTACAGCGGTGAGAAGTACACAAGATTCTATACCGCACAGACCTATGCAGATACAGTGCAGACCCTTTCGGAAAAAGCGGAGCTTGTAATGGAAAAGCCCAGCGAATACCTCTGGAAGAACACAAAGGCCTTTTTGGACATGCCTCTTTATACTTCAAGCTACATCATTGAAGATGAGAGCATTCCCTTTATTTCCATGGTACTTAAGGGTGTCATCCCAATGTACGGTGAATATGTAAACTTTGAAGCCAACAAAAACGAGTTCCTGTTAAAGATGGTTGAGGCCGGTGTTTATCCGTCTTTTTACATAACCAAACAGGAAGCTTCAGAGCTTATCAATACCAACTCAAGTGATGTTTACAGCTCACAGATAGACGTCTTTAAGGACACCATAATCCGCTATGATCAGGAGCTTGAGGCTCTGGCGGAAAAGACCAAAGACAGTTATATTGTGGATCACAAAATCCTTGAAAACGGCGTGAGAGTTGTGACCTACGAAAACGGAACAGTTATTTATATCAACTATGGAGCATCGGCCCAGACAGTAGATGGAGTAAGCGTTGGAGCCATGTCATATATTTGCAGATAAAAGAGGATCAGGATGAGTTTTTTGGGATTTATGAACAGAAAAAAGAAAAATCCCCAGGCCAGGCTGGGAAAGCTGGAGCGAAAGCAGGAGATGGCAGGATATTCCTTCATTGCCATCTGGCTGGTAGGTATGCTGGTATTTACGCTTATTCCAATGTGTCAGTCCTTCTACTACATGTGGTTTAAGATAAAAGCCAGAAACGGACTGCAGTTTACCTATGTGGGAACCAGTAATCTGACCCAGATATGGATTGAGGATCCTGATTTTATTCAGGGAATAGCTTCTTACGTATGGCAGACACTTCTGCAGGTACCCATCATTGTGGTATTCGCTCTGATAATTGCCATTATGCTTAACGGAAAAATACATTTCAGAGGATTCTTCAGACTTGTTTTTTTCCTCCCGGTCATCATTGTTTCGGGACCGGTTATGAACATGCTGGTAAGTGAGGGGGCAGCTTCCATACCGGCACTTAACACACAGGCTGTTGTCAATGCCTTTGATATGTTCCTTCCCACAACCATTGCCCAGCAGTTGGGTACTCTTTTTGGGAACATGATAATGACTTTGTGGTATTCAGGAGTGCAGATCCTGATATTCTTATCGGCTCTGCAAAAAATAGATCCGGGTCTTTACGAGGCTGCCAAAATGGACGGAGGATCTGACTGGGAGTGCTTTTGGAAGATCACACTTCCCACAATTAAGCCAATGATCCTGATCAATGCTGTATATACTGTCATTTTCTTATCCAGCAATGAGCAGAATGAGCTTATAAATCTTATTAAGACTGCAATGTTCTCAGCTACAGCTGAGAGAGGTTATGGATATGCTTCAGCCATGGCCTGGATATATTCGCTTCTGGTAACAGCAATTGTCCTGTTGTTCTTCGGACTTCTGGGATCCAAAAAGGATGTCTATGACAGGATGGTTAAAAAGAGAAAGAAGCTTGAAAAGAAAGAAGCAAGAACTGCCAGAAGGGTAGAAAGGAGGTCCGCAAGAAATGCCAAAAAAATCGAAAGACAGAGGAGCAAAGGCAAATTCAAAACCTATGACGGCTCAGGTGACTACTGAAGAATTCATTAAAAGCCATTTCACCAGGGAAAAGTTCCACAGATTTTTGTTCGGAACCAAGGAAAAGCAGGGATTTTTAAAGCAGTTTGCGGTATATGCTCTTCTTATTGCCATTGGATTTGTGTATCTCTACCCGGTATTTTACATGTTCAGTACCAGCTTCATGAATCAGGCAGATCTATTGGATGCTTCCGTTAAGTGGATACCAAGCAGGCTCTACATTGATAATTATATTGATGCCGCCAGGTCCATGGACTTCTGGGTAAGTATACTGAAGGGCTTTGCCATAGCGGGTATTCCTACAGTTTTAAGCGTTATTACCTGTATGATCACAGGTTACGGCTTTGCAACCTTTGAATTTAAGGGAAAAAAGCTGATGATGGCACTTTTGGTATTCAGCTATATCCTTCCGAGCCAGGTAACCATGATACCCACCTACGTTCTTTACAGTAATATGAGACTTACGGGAACCATTTGGGCGTTTGTACTTCCGGCTCTTGTGGCCAACGGCCTCAATGCTCCGATTTTCATCCTTATCTTCTACCAGTTCTTTAAACAGGTGCCCAAGGTACTTATAGAGGCTGCGCAGATAGACGGAGCAGGCTACTGGAAATCATTTTTCAGGATTGCGATCCCTTCTGCTGGACCGGCGATACTTACGGTTTTCCTTTTCTGCTTTGTGTGGTACTGGAACGAATCATACCTGACAGAGCTCTATGTAAAGGGAATCGCCAACACACATTCCTTCTGGAACAACCTGGTAATACAGCTTAAAGACTTTGATTCAAGCTTTGCTTCCAGGGCAACCACAGGTGGAACCCAGACAGCACTCAACGAATCAGTGAGAATGGCTGCAACAGCGCTTACTATATTGCCACTCCTGATCATGTATTTCTTTATGCAGAGACACTTTGTTGAAAGTATAGACAGAACCGGTATTACCGGCGAATAAGCTGATCATTGCCTCAATGGGAGGATGAGATGATAAACATTTTAAATCAAAAGAAGGAGGCTCTATGAAAAAGTACAAAAGAATCATTGCGGGACTGCTGATGTCAGCAACAGTCCTGACACAACTGACAGCCTGTGGCTCAAGCAGTTCAGGTGCTCCATCCGGCGAAGTGGACGAGAGCGGAGTAACAACTGACAACATCACACTTAGTTACTGGGGATATGAGGATCTTGACCTCATGACACAGCTGGCAGAAGCTTTCATGCAGGAACATCCCAATATCACAGTTGAAGTCAAGCAGATGACAGATATGAGTACAGATCTTACAGCAGCTGCTTCAAACAACGAATTCCCCGATGTATTTATTGCAACAGACTCAGATACATCTCTTGCAAACCAGTGGTGGGCAGATATTACTGAGTATGTAGACAATGATCCTGAGACAGCAAAGCTTATGCCAACAATTCAGGAGTACGGTATCGGTAAATTCGACACAAACCACCGCTATGCCATGCCTACCTGGTATCAGCCCTGCGCTATATTTGTAGACAAGAACGTTTTGGACAAGCTTAATCTTTCAATGCCTGATCCCGACTGGACATGGGATGAGATGATAAAGCTCATCCAGGATGCAACAGTAGATGACAGAACCGGTATGAAGTATTACGGACTTGGATACTACAACCGTCTTGATTCCCTCTACGGAATTTCAGCAGCAACCAGTTCAGAGAGAACCATCAAGGGTGAGTTTGGTTTTGACGGAACAGATTTCGACCTTCAGTACTGGGCTGTAGGTGAGCAGCAGTTCTCAGATCTTAAGCTTGCAGGATATGTTGCACCTCAGCAGAACACACAGGCTATGGAAGACTGGACAGGTGACTACGGAATGTACTTTGGTTCAACCGGTCACGTAGCAGTTTTCTCAGAGGGCTGGTGGACTTTCCAGAATATCTGGAATACCTATGTAACACAGGAAGATGGCAGCAAGGTTTACTATCAGGATCTCTATGATATGGACATCTATCCATATGTAACTCCTTCCGTATCAGGAGAAAAAGAGCACAACGTACTTGGTAACATGTATCTTGGCGGTGTATCCTACGCAACAAAGTATCCTTACGAATCATATCTTCTTCTTAAGTACATGAACTGGGGAATTGATGGTTGGAAGAAGAGAATTGAGATCTATTCAGATGAGAACAACGTAAACTCATCAGGTGTGCCTCTTAAGGCTGCAAACATGCCTATGCCTCTTACCACAGATGAAGAAGTATGGACAGCTTATAAGGCAATGTTCCCTCAGGATGCTGAGCACAAGGAGTATTGGGACAAGTTCTTTGATAACATGAAGCGCCCTGTTCCTTATGGATGGTATAACATTGCAGGCTACTGGAACTTCTGTGACCAGTACTTCAATTCACAGACAGCTCCCGGTGTATCTTCTGCAGGTATCCACAACATCATCGATGAAGGTCTTGGAAAAGCAGCAGACTACGTTGAAGAAGCAAACCTTCAGGCAAATTACTATCATGCTCTTTACATGATCTCTTACTTTGGTAAAGACGGTTACAACGTTCTTTCAGATGATGAGGTGGCATGGTATCAGAGCATTGTAGATGCAGGCGGAGTTATGACAGGAGTTGGCGAAAAACCTGTTGGCGATAAGTAAAAAATAATTGGAGGGTGATATGAAGAATAAGAGATTATATTCATTACTACTTAGTGGGGCTATGGCGGCAAGTCTTCTTGCAGGATGCGGAAAAGAAGCAGCGGAGCAGCCGGTAGCATCAGAGGATACCGCTGCACCGGCAGCAGCAGAAACTGAGGCACCTGCCGCAGAGACTGTTGCAGCTTCAGAGATTCCTCAGGACTATAAATATTACTTTTCAATGGACGGCGGCGAGGCAGGAGTTAAAGCTGCAGTACGTGATTCTGATGCGACACCTATGGTTCAGGCTACAGATGCAGAAGTTGTTTATATTCCCGGTGTAAAGGGAAATGCAGCTTATACAGACGGCAATCAGGGGCTTAAGCTTGACATAAACGGTGTAGGCGATAAATATACAGTTTCCTACTGGGTATATGCAGCAAGAAATGCTCAGTACATGCCTACACTTCAGTATGGTCCTGATATGCACGGCGATGCAACAGGTGGTCAGCACTATGTTAACTTTACCTGGGCAAGCTGGAATCCTGCTTCTGATGAACTTTCATATCCAAGTATCTGGGCTTATGACCAGAATGCGGAAGGCTCACCATGGCCTAACTGGTATTCAGACGAAGTAAATGCTCATACAAGAGAGTGGGTTAACATTACAATGACAGTTGATCCTGCAGATACATCCGCTGATGGCACTATGATAGAGGCTAAGCTCTATGTTAACGGTGAGCAGATGATCGGAACAGATGCCGAGGGTAATGTAAGACCTGTAAATATTGTAAAAGGTTCTATGGAACCATCTGATAACTTTGACTTCCTTCTTGGTATCAACTACTGGGATGCTATTATGAAGGGTGCTTTTGACGAAGTATATGTTTATGACTATGTTCTTGATGCTGGACAGGTAAAGGCTCTCTATGAGGCAGGAGATACATCTGTAGCATATCAGGAGCCTGCACATGAATTTACAGTTTATGCTGATGAAACAGCCGTAGATTCCATCGGTAAGACAGATCTTTCTCTTGCTGCAGACAGCGACTGGTCAGAGGGTATCGAGCTTCCAAACGGCGCTACAAAGGTTGTTAAACTTCGTAACTTCTCAGATGCAGCAGATGCAGCAAATAACTTTGCTATCGGATTTACAGATGCAGCAAATGAGGCACACAAGAATCCTATGGATACAGCTACCAAGCAGATAGCTTTAGTTCGCGCTGATGCTTATGCAGAGGTTGTAGGTGCCAACTCCATTGACAATGCAGACAAGTTTGAAACCTACTACAGCTGGGGTAACTGGAATACATGGCTTCAGCAGGTTATGAGAGAGACAGAAGTTACTCTTAATATTTCAAGAGCTGATGATAAGATCACAGTAGATGCCATAATGGTAGACTACAACGGAACTGAGAACCAGATGAAGATGACTGTTCCCACAGGTCTTGCAGCAGAGGATCCATGCTACTTCTATATAACAGGACAGAAGTGCTACATTGACATTCTCAGCTTCGAAGATCCATTCAAGATCGAGCCTGCTGCTAACGCACTTGAGACAATCGGCGATGTAAGCCTTACAAACGGCTGGTGGACAGATTGGACCTCTGCTTATGAAATCAAGGACGGCGAGACAAAGGCTGTAAGATTCAATAACTACTCAGATGGTATCAACAACTGGGATAACTATGTATTCATGTTTACCAACGAAGCTACAAAGGCTCATGAAGATCCTAATGCCGGAGCAAACCACATAGAGTATGCAGCAGTTCGTGCAGATGCTTACGGATGGGACGACACCTTTACTCAGAGCTATGAGACAAGCTGGGGCGATGACTGGGCAACATGGCTTAACGCTATGAGAAATGCAACAGTTAACATGTACAT
>JAEEGL012434916.1_pt1 | contig 12323 bp, 12 predicted proteins | sample 9134231 | NCBI WGS metagenome assembly JAEEGL01 (sample SAMN16246548, study PRJNA631951) | gut metagenome | biome: gut microbiome; feature: rumen; material: fiber-attached | host: Bos | place: Iran: Karaj | collected 2018-10 | reverse complement strand
TTTATAGCCATGGAAGGCTTGCTTCTCAAAACGCTCTCAATCTGACGTCTGCATTCAATTGTTTCTTTTTCAATTTTGTTTATGTTATTTCCGTTAAGCAATTTAATCTCTCCTTTTCAAATATCGTTTATGCTATTTGGTTTTTTATAACCAGATTGTTTTCTTGGTTTTAATTTACCAAACTCTTTTTGATATGTCAAGAAGAAATTTATGGTTTTTTATAACCAAACTTTTTCTTTGTTTTTTTCACATATTTATGAGCTCCCAAATATACATATACTCCTCTTCATGTCCGATATTACGGACTTACATAAACAAAAAATCCGCCACACAGAACTATTCTGCGTGGCGGAACAATTTTATGCCAGAACTAAATCCTTGCTCTTGGCATCGATATTAGGTTCTGCAACCTGTGCAGCCTTCTTGGCTTCACCGTCTGCGAGGCGGTCTTTTAAGCTCTTGGGCTTGTCTGCGGGCTTCGGTCTGTGAGGCTTGTGATGATATGGCCTTTTGGCCTCCATCTGATCTACCGTTGCCCCTTTTTCAGGATTTTTTACGGGATCCTGTGAACCCACATCAAAAGGGAGTTCTTCTGTGGAAACCTCCTGCTTCGGGTAGTTCTTGATGTCTATCTGAGACTCAAGATAAGCACTGACAACAGCTGTCTGAAGAGCCTCACGGAAGTCCTTAGTGACCGGATAACAGATATCCTTATACACAGGCTTTCCGTCCTCTCCCATCTTATCGGTCTTGTAGGATGGCATCGCAGCGAACTGATGGCCGTCCTTGGACTCTTTTACCGTGATATTGTTCACGATAAACGCATCCTCCAGGTAAAGCCTGGCAATCGCCAATGTGGATCCGGCGTCCTTAAGGGGTGTGACCTTTACTCCGAACTTGGGAGCAGTTCTCCCGTCATCTTCTCCGATGCTCATATCCCTTCCAATCAGATACGAATCAAGAATAGCTGCATAGAGCTGATCCCTGAAATCCTTCGTGATGGGGTTACAGATGTCCTTATAGACCGGATTACCGTCCTCTCCGACAGCCTTGGTCTTGTAGGAGGGCATTGCGACGAACAGCCCGTTCTTGCCCTCCTTGATAGCGATACTCTGAACCTTGAAGGAATCTCCGAATGTTACCGTTGCGAGCCCTTTAATGCCGTTCTCGCTGTTTTCCAGCTTACTGGTCTTGATGTTTATCTGCATGACTTATCCTCCCTTGCGATATCCTTAGCTGCATCCATAAGGCCCTCGGATCTTTCCTTTCCGTCTGCAAGACGGTCCTTGAGAGACTTGAGACCAGACTCTGACTTTTCGGCAGCTTTCTCAGAAGCCTTATCCGCTCTCTTTTTCTCCTTGGATGAAAAATCCTTACCGTCGCTTTCAAGAACGCAGGGCTCGTTGGTAGCAGTGATATAGAGAGTCTTGGCTTCCCTGTCATAGAAATAGACATTATCGGAAAGCACTTCATCGGGAGCAACCTGGGTGGAATTGACATCCTTTACCATGGCTCCGAGATCCTCTGCATTGATATTTCCGGTATCGGGAACGATGATGCACTCATGGATACTGGAAGGAATGATGAAGAGATCCGCATTCTTATCCTTGGCAAATTCATCAAGCTTCTCGGTGAAGATCACTGCAGCGGCACCGTTGATCTTGGTCTCGTTGCTCATGACATACATCTGGTCCTCTCCGGTGGGAAGCATCTCTGCGGGTACATCCCCCATCATCTCCCTGAGGACTTCCATCATGCCCTGGATACGTACAGGCTGGTTCTGAGCCATGTTCTCCTTGGCAAGGTTCATGAGATCCTCAGTTTTAACGCCCCACATCTTCATATGCTCATCCTTGACGGTGATTACTGCGTTGCCATACTCGGTAGCATCCACCTGGACCTGGAAGATCGCTGCGAGGTCTCCGAAGGTATAGTGAGGAGCATTTGCAAGCATTTCTGCATTTTTTTCCGCATTTACGACCTTCATGGCAAGTCTGTCCTTAGCCTGGTTGAAATCGGTGAAGAATTCCACGCAGATATTCTTGGGTGCCTTGTGCTCCTCATAGATATCGAGGATCTTATCGACAATCTCTGAAAGTGCCTTGCCGTCCTTGAACTCATCGAAGAACTTCTCAAGGTAAATGGTGGGAGCGATATGCTCGTCATTGCCCCTCATAGTAAGCCCGTGAAGGAGCATACCGTTATTCTTCATGACCTCATTGATATCCGCAGTATGGGTATCAGCCATCTCAGGCTTATTATCAAAGAGGTGCTCCTTTACCATTTTTGAAAACTCATCAATTGAAATGTTGGTTCTATCCATAATATTTTCTCCTGTAAAAAAGTTTGTTGATATATCTACAGGCCCCTATTCCTGTTGATTTAGTTACTGTCTGCTTGCCTTAAGTTTGTCTCTGTATGCATTAACGACTCTGGTCTCTGCCTTTGGATCAGTGAACTCTGCATCGACATATCCCACAGGCTCTTCTGCGTCATCATCTGCAGGTGCATCCTCTTCAGCGGGAGCTTCTTCATACTCAACAGGACCGTCTTCTATCTCCGTTCCACCGGGAACATCAAAAGAATCGATATCCTCCGCATCATCAAGATCCTCCTTACGCTTCTTGACCTTGAGGAAGTAATAACCCACGCCAACTAAAGCAACAACGACCACAACTACGAGCATGGATTTATTGTTGTTCTTAAGAGGTGTGCCTTCAGGATCCTCATCCGAACCCTTTGTACCTTCAGGCTTAGCTGATGCAGTTGAACCCGTCTCGGCAGGTCTTGCATTCACATATCCGGTACCGGGGATCTGATACATGGGAACATCACCATTTTGGACATCCACACCGTTATAGTCAGTGAAATTGAGCAGGTCATTTACACCGGCTTCTGTGAGAAGGTACACATTGTCATGATCACTTTCACGGTCAACTACGATATAAAAGACTTTGCCGGAAGCTTCTACCGTATAGAATTCTCTCGTCTGGGTTTGAATATCCTCTGTAACGGTTCCTCTGGCATATGTAGGATCCGTAGGCTCAATACTGTTCGGATTATCGATGCTGTGGTCTGTTTGACCGGATTCGATCTCACCCACGTAATACGGATTCCTCAGTCTGTAGACCTTGGAAGTATTACCCGATGCATCCGTACAGTAGATTTCTATGAACTCCGTGCTTTCCTGGAGCTCTTTGATATCGATGCACATCTGTCCGTCCATGAGATCCGTAAAGGTCTCACCGTTTACCGTGACTGATTCGATATGAGGCTTATTGTCATAAGTCTGGATAAAGAGGTGCTCTCCTTCGATTCTTGCTTTGATGCGGGGAATCTCGGTATCGATATCCTCTTCTTCTGCCTCTTCAGACGGCTCTTCGTTATCACTTACCGTCGCCGCCTGAACGGGTGTGGACATAAAAAAAACACCTAAGAAGGTGCCTAAGATTAAAATGAGTATTGCAAACTCTCGCTTAAAGATTTTGAATTTTTCTTTCACTGATTTGTTCCTTTCTGCAAAGTGTCGGGCAAAAGTCCCATTTCCATAACGCGCTTAAATACCTCATCATCGGAAAGGACTCTTGCAAGTACCATAGCTTCTTTTCTGGACATCGACCTAAGATGCATCGGACGGAGGACTATACCATCAAGTTCCTCCTGCCATGCCGCATAGGCTTTGTCATATTGTTTCTGAGCTCTCTCTAAGGATGCTTTAGCCTTGAGAAAGTTCTGTTCCTTGCTTACACTCATGAAATTCCTCCTGTGTAATTTGATACCAGAAACTCCGGATTGAGCCAGTTGCCGGATGCATCTTTTATCCCAAGATGCAGATGCGGTCCTGTACTGTCTCCGGTGCTTCCTACTGTTCCTATGATGTCTCCGTGCTTTACCTCATCGCCTACAGATACGTTAAATCCCGTTAGATGCATGTAATAGGTCTTATAGCCTGATTCATCTTCTATGACTATGTAATTGCCCTCTGAGGACGCATATGTTGCCGTGATGACCTTTCCCGTTGAGCATGCATGAATCTCTGTTCCGCTGGCCATTGCGATATCCATTCCGTTATGGAATCTCTCATCTCCGTATATGGGATGTAGCCTCCAGCCAAAAGGTGATGAAACGTGATTGCTCCAATCCACGGTAAAGGGATTATAGAATGCCTGATGCGCTCCTCCTGTGTCTAGATATACTCCGTATCTGTCCTTTGATTCATCATCCGGGAAAAAAGAATCTATGACCGTATCCCATGCATTTGCGGTAAGAGTTACCGTAAGGATCGTCACATCATATTCTTCATCCTCATATTCTCCGGTCTCTTCGTTAAGCACTGACCTTGTCCTCGTCTCTGTTGTAGAAGTAATGGTCAGCTCATACATCGCATCGAAGATCTCATCAAGTTTAGCCTTGGATCCGCTAAGGTCGTATGAATCATATATTGCGGACAGATATGCCATGAGCTTTATCGAATCATGTCCGGTAGGTACCGCATCTATGACATATTCATCAAAGTCAGGAAATTCAGTCTCGATGTTGGCGATACGCTCATCCAGCTTCATCTCCTTCTCGTCAAAATACGAATCACATGCAGTCATCTCCGAATCACTCGCATGGCACATTCCGGTAAAGTAAGTTCCCGTGCCCGAGCTGAATGCCGCAGCACAGCTCCCAAGTCCTGCAGATACTACGATGATAGTCAAAAGAAAACCTGCTATCGTGATTGTCGCTCCCACATTTCTGCGGGCAAATTCAGCAACCTTACGGGCTACCGTAATGGTTGTCTCTCTAACCTGCTGGAAAGTCTGTACCGCTTCCTTCTCACGTTTTATGGAAGCCTGCCTGAACTTTCTAGCATTCTTCTCGTTCAAAGCTTTGATCTGAGATTTACTCATGGAAAGCTTACCCGGACTCCTGTGAGTCTTATTTGAAAACTTACCCTGGGTTGTACCCACGATCTTATTCTGGAACTTACCGGGAGATAAACTCTGTGGCGTAGTCCTGAACTTACTCTGAACGGTATTTGGAACCACCTTACGAAACTTGGTCGCTGCATCGGGCCTAGTTCTTCCCGTAGCTTTATCTGCAAGCTTATATGAGGCCTCATTACGCCCCTTGGTAGGAGCCCTTACTTTTGACTTATCCTGTGGCCCGTTACCGGTCCTTGCCCTGCCGGAAGGTATATCCGAAGACTTATTCTTGGTCTTCTTAGGAGGTTTCTTTTTAGGTTCTTCGTATTCTTTTTCAAGGAAATCCGAATACCTGATCTTGGGACTTCTGTGAACGACTTTAAGTCTTTTCTTCGTAACAAACTTCGTTACGGCAGCACCGGCAAGAAGCTCTTCTTTTCCATGTTCTTCTTCCATCATGCCCCCTGTTTAGCAGCTTCTGTAACCTTGGTCGTGATAGTCCTGTAAACCTCGGTATTTTCATCGATACGACTTACAAAGGGAAGGATTGTTCCTCCGAAGATCAGAAGACCTTCACCCTGATTCCTTGTAAGCAGGCACTTATGCTGGTCATGAGAAAGCTTGAAAGTCTCTGCAAGGATATTGGCATCCTCTGAAGACTGACCAAGGAGCACGAAGCAGTCCGAGTTATAGAAGATCGACTGGATCTCCGGGGACTTCATGAAGTCAGAAACATTCTGCGTGATTCCTACAGGAATACCGCCCCACTTTCTGAACCTCTTCCATATTTCCCTGGAATATGTCGCAGTCTGAGGATCCTTTAATAGCAGATGAAACTCATCCACAAAATACCTCGTATACTTACCGGCACTTCTGTTTACAGTAACTCTTCCCCATACAGTCTCCTGAACTACCAACATCGCGAAGTTCTTAAGCTGCTGACCGAGTTCCTTGATATCAAAGCAGATGACTCTGTTATGCATATCAACGTTGGTCGGATGGTTGAAATAGTTAAGGGATCCGTGGACATATACCTCAAGAGAAGTCCTTAGATACTTTGCCTCCGGTTCTTCCTGACGGGCCAGTTCGTCGTAAAGATCTTCAAGGATCGGAAGGTCATTTACATCTTTTGTCTGTGTAAACTTCCTGTACATCTCATGTGTGCATCTGTCGAGGATGGATCTTTCATAAGCTCCGATCTTCTCATTTCCAAGGATCTGCTCATAGATACTCATGATGAGCTGGCACTTGTTTCCTACAGGATCCGATGACCAGTCGCAATCAGGCTCGATATGAAGAGGATTGATATATTCTCCCGAAGACTGATTAAGATGGACTATCTGACCTTTAAGCTTATGGACAAGCGGACCATACTCTCCTTCGGGATCACATATGAGGATGTCATCCCTAAGCTTCATGTATGTCTGGATCATCATCATTTTTATCGCAAATGATTTACCGCGCCCAGGCATACCAAGTACCAGGGTATTAGGATTAGCCAGAGTCTTAACATCAGCCATGATAATATGACCGGTCAGCTTGTTTTCACCCATACAGAGCGAATCGCCAAACTGCATCAGCTCCCTTATCTTCATGGGGAGGAACACTCCCAGGGAAGTCGTTGTGAGCTGTCGCTTAACTTTGATCCTGTTATTTCCCAGAGGAAGCGTTGTAAAGAATCCGTCCTCCTGCTGATGATCGAGCTTGATCAGATTACAATTCTGGCCGTTTAAGATGTAATTGGCTGAGTTATAACTCTTAGCAAGTTCCTGAAGAGTCTCTGCAATCTGCACCACGGTTATCGTTGTGATGAACATCTTCTCATCATTTTCAGAGACATCATCCATGAGCTTATCTGCTGCATCCACATCTCTCTTAAGCTGGGGCGAAATAATATCAAGCCCATACCCCTGACGAGCTGCAGACTTCTGTTCATCGATGACCATCTTCTGGATATTTGAGACGAGCATCTTTGCTGACTTGACCGCTTTTTCTTGTGATAAGGGCTTGAAATGAAAGCTAACCGTTATCGCAGAATCAAGATCAAGGAGCTTACAGAGCATATCGTCGGGAAGTCTGGTTGCTGAGATCTTAAGATAACTTGCACATCCGTATCTGCTTCCAATCATGAACCTGTCGGCACGCTTGCCGAATTCAAAAGCATGATTCGTTATCTGCTCCTTCTCACTGATACCACCGTTTCTTGCAGCATCCCAGTTGAATATGAACTTCTCATTGTGATAAGGATTCAGCATAAGAAAAAGGACAGATAATCTCTCATATCCGTCCAATACTCTTGCTTCGATATCCGCTTTATCTAAGAATCCGTTCTGAACTCTGTCTGTAATCTCCTTAAACCGGATCTTCACCTTCGCATAAGGCTCCTTGATTGTAATGACCAGATACCTTGATTTGGTGATGCCTTTATTACCGGTTCTTAGGATCTCCCTCTGGAATGAATTAAGTTCACTGACGATTCTCTTGTTCTCAGGATCTTTTGCAGTCATTTCGAGTTTTTCAGCAAGTGCCTTAACATCAGCCTTTCTGTTGAAGAAGACCATCTGATACTCGGCATCAAGATCCAGGGAATTAAGGAATACGCACCACTCATCAAACATGCTCTTTTTATCTGCAAGGTCGTACTGGATATAATTCCTGTCTGAAAACTCCATCATCACCGAATATCTTCCGTCGCCAAGATGCATGATCCCGTTTTCTTCAACGCACTTAAAAGGAAGGCTCTCTGCTGCAGATTTCGGTGCTCTTTTGCCTTCACGCTGTGCCTTGTGCATCGCCCTGGCATAGTCTCTAAGCATCTCGGTAGAAAGCTTATCGTCCGGTGATATCAGCTTTTTCGTGTTTTCTGCCTTTGGCATCTTTTTCCTCCTGTTCAATGTATTCCGCGATACCGATGACGCTCTCCAAGAGAGGTTCGTTGATTATCGGTCTTATTTGCGGTCTTAAATACTTTTCCCGGATGATGTTCATAAGAACTTCCTCCAGCGTTTGTCCGTTCTTTTCATACAGAGCAAAAAGAAAGAACGGGATCATCACGGTTATCATCACGACTCCAGCGATATCCGTAGAGATCATATTTTTCAGGAGCAGATACACCGGGATACCGGCTCCTGCACCGAGGGTAAAACAAAGAAGCTGGCGCCTTGTAAGACCAAATGCCACCTTTGTCTTTACCTGTGAAAAGTCTTTTTGTATGTCTACTTAAAACATCTTCCCTCCGTTAATGTGCTCCGAATATCGACTTACTTAAAGATCCCGTATGGAAAAGAGAAAAGCAAAGGACGATCGTATAGGCCATGATTGAAAACAGTGCCATATGAACATCCTCCGATACCGTCATGGATCCGATAAGCAGTGCATAGATACCCACGCATATCATGATGAAAAAACCCTGGAAAGCCAGGGCAAACAATCCTTTGAAATAATTGGTCCCGATACTACCCCACTCCTTATTGGCAACAGTCGCAAACGGTATTGGCGAGATGCTGCAGTAAAGGTAAATCTCTATCATTCGTCCATATAGGATGACGGTGATAAGGACGGACAATATCTTCATACCGAAACCTACTATCCATGTTTCGATCATTAAGATCAGCAGTTCCGAAAGGCTCATCGTCTCCATACTCTCTGTCATAGTCTCTATTACGGATGTGGCATCTATCGCAGAAGCATCAGAGATGATACCGGTCGCAGATTCTACTATCGACTGACCGATGTCGAATACTGCCATCGTGATATCGAAGGTATGCGACAGGATAAATACCGCGATCCACATCTTCACAAAATACACGAAAAACTCCCAAAACTGCAGGTCGTTGCCGTGATTTTTCTCCATGACCATATGGATCAGCTCGTAACACAGGACGTACGTGATGATGATCCCGGCTATCGGAAGTATCACATCATCCGAAAGCGTCCTGACCATTGAGAAGATCGATGAGTTCCAACTCTCGGGAGTCTGACCGACCTCTCCCGCAATGCTGCCGACTTTCGTGTTGACATCATTGAACATCGTGGAGAGGTTGGTCTGTATGGCTCCGATAAAGAAATCTTTCAGCCATTCGCCGATCGCATCGATGATCTTGTCCATCTGTTAAAAGAGGGATGAAAGCAGCGGAACAAGGTTTGTTCCGATAAGAACGATGCCACCGCCAGCCATTAACTGTTTGATACCCTGGGACTTTGCTCCGGGGTTGTCCTGACCATAGCCTTCAAGAAGGTTTACAATGCCCCAGACACCAAGTCCTGCGCCGATCGCAACGACCAGTGTCTGCAGGGTCGAAACTGCAGATGCGAAAAATTCCATTATTTATTTCCTCCGTGTTTTAAAGTTGATAGTCTCTAGTTGACTAGAAAGTTTTTTGCCCGAAAGGGCATAAGAAAAGGCCCGTGGGTTAACCCACGAGCCTAAGTCTTATCTCTATATTCAGTTGTCATTCGAGGACTGCGTCCTCAGGTTGTTTTTCATCCAGATTCCCCATATCCAGCATTTCACATTCATCTTCTGTAGAAAGTATGGCTTTGGCTGAAAGCTCTCTTGCCACGTCGTATTTTAGCTTTGGATCGGAATCTGCTATTTCTTTGTAACGCTTGTGCTTTGTGATGTCGTACTTGTTCGAATAGAAAGGTTTAACACCTTTTATCTGCAAGATACACTTATCGCCGGGAAGTCTTGCAAGTTCATCCGGAGTGAAAAGCTCACGGCCGATCTTCTGATAGTTCATTCCATACGTCGGGTTGTTGCCTCTGGTATCTGAAGTGTTATACAGATCAATGGTCTCTTTTCCCAGAAGTTCCGATATCTCCTTAAGAGTCTCGCGCCCTTTTCCGCCAAGAAACAATGTAGTGTCGCAGTTATCAGTGATAATGTCCGCCTGTTTGTCATATATGGCTTTAAGCTGCGCTAAGCTCTGCAGGATTATGGATGCCGATATCTCACGGCTTCTTATCGTGGAAATAAGGATCTCCCAGTCCGGGATCTTCCCAAGGTTAGCAAACTCGTCCATGATGCAATGAACATGTCTGGGAAGTCTTCCGTGATATTCGTTATCCGCTTTCTCACACAGAATATTGAACAGCTGTGTGTAAAGGATCGTCGCCATGAAATTAAATGTCCTGGTCGTATCGGATGTGATGATAAAGAGCGCTGTCTTATCCTCTCCGAGCCTGTCGAGCTCCAGTTCATCGCTTTCCATGACATCTCTTACTTCCTTGATATCGAACCTTGCAAGACGCGCACCCACGGTGATCATGATCGAACGGGCGGTTTTACCGGCGGCCTGTTTAAACTTGATCCATTGGAGCACCGCATAGTTATTCGGATCTCTTTTCTGCAAGTCTTCGAACATGAAATCGATCGCATTCTTGAACTTGTCATTATCCTCTCTTATCTCCATGGCATTCACCATCTGGAGAAGCGATGAGAAGTTCCTCTCATTTTCCGGAAGATCCATCGTATAGCCTATAAGAGCGTTATACAGGAGTCTTTCCGCATCCAGCCAGAAAGGATCCTGGTTGGACTGTTTGTTCAATGTAGTGCCTTCTATGAGCGAATCCGTGACCTTCATGATATCTGTTTCTTTCTTGATATACGCGAAGGGGTTATACTTCATGCTCTTCGAAAAATCTACCGTATTGAGGACTTTGATCTTGTAACCATGCTTTTCGAGCATCCGCCCGCACTCTTCAAGTACCTGGCCTTTCGGATCCGTGAAAACGTATGAGCAGTTGAGCTGCATCAGATTGGGTTTACAGTAAAAACGAGTCTTTCCGGATCCTGAGCCACCGATAACCAGAACGTTCTTATTTCGGTTATATAGGGGCGATGGCATTCTTCCTTCCAGGCTCATCTGCTCGGTCTCTGTAAATATCAGGTTGTTGTCAGGATTATCTCTATCGATGAAGGGTTCGATATCTTTCTCCTTTCCTAATTCTGCAGATCCGTACTCTCTTCCCTTTCTGAACTTCTTGGCATTCTTGCCCTTGAAATATACAACCAGCCTGAATCCGATACCTACTGCGATTCCAAATAATATGTCCCTAATGTTTAATGATGGAATTGGACGTGAGATAACCTCTCCGAGCGAACCCAGGGTATCCATCAGTCTGCCTGTACTGTTTTCTGCCGGGCTAAGTCTGTAAGAATGTGAAAGCAGGTCTCCGACATAGCCAAACGCTAAATAAGGAATGCTTCGGAGTAAGTATTTCTTCCGGAGCTTAGGATCCCGCAGACCGCTAAGGTCAATATTGGTTAGGTCTTTGATCTCCTTAGTCAACTTGGAAGTAAAACTCTTCTTATTGATCATCTCTCAATTGCCTTATGGCGGATCTTGGATATCGTTTCAACTGTCTCCTTAGCCATTTCTTTGAATTTATCAAGTCTTTGCTTCAGAACCGGTTCCTTGGGCTTCTCCCTCTTCACGTTTTTTTTAAGAAACTCTTTCATAACCCGGTCGATCATCTCTCCGTCCTTAGCCTTGAAAAAGACTATGAACGTCGGAGGCATAGTTGACTTGTCCTTCTTGATGGCGTATCTGACTCCATACTGCCTTGCGAGTTTTTCAAACTCCCGGATCTTTTCATCCTTGATCTCTACGGTAGATACTCCCTGTCCTTCTTTGACAAGCTGCTTAACCTTGATCTTCCTTGGCTGATTGAATTCCTGCTTCGAGGGATCTGCGCGTTTCGACATCTTCCTATCCCGTCGCATCATGTCCCTGTGGCGTAGGTAGCGGTCACACAATCGGAGGAAGTGCCTTGCGGTCAACCTCGATGTGCGACATACCAGCCCAACAGTTTTTTCATTTGCCTGTTCCTGCATGTTCCTTCCCTTCCGCGACCGTGCACTGCCGCTTATTTGGAAATGTGCGCACAAAAAAGCAACCGGCCGCGAGGTTTTATAGCCCCGCTACCGATTGCCAGTATATAGATTAGCATAGATTTTTAAGGGTTAAAATGGACGGGCAATGGACAGAGGATGGACAATATTAATAGTATCTATAAAATTTTTTAATATTAGGCTCAATATCATGACTATTTTCTTTGAATAGAGAATAGCCCAGTTCATTTGTTAAAATTTCAAAACGCTTATTGTCTTTTGCTTGCTCAGCAATCTGTAAGGCCAATTTGTGATACTTTCTTCCATAATCATTTTTTTCTAATTCAGCTATCCTTCCATCAAATACTATTTCTCCTAGTATAACTATAGAATCTTTGTTATTGAGTGCCTTATCTATATTTTTATGATCTTCCGGCTTTTCCCCACTATATATTTTTCCGTTTATAGCATTAATGACACCAATATAGTGAGATATCATCTGCTTAATTCCATCTATTTATAATATGCCTTCATCTACAGTTTTCAACTTGAAATGTTTGTCATTCTCGTTTTCTCTT
>JAEEGL010072750.1_pt1 | contig 12323 bp, 11 predicted proteins | sample 9134231 | NCBI WGS metagenome assembly JAEEGL01 (sample SAMN16246548, study PRJNA631951) | gut metagenome | biome: gut microbiome; feature: rumen; material: fiber-attached | host: Bos | place: Iran: Karaj | collected 2018-10 | reverse complement strand
TGTGACCGAAGCCGGTCAGGCGGTCGTTTTCATCATCTATGTGACGGCGATTTCTGCCGGATGCTTTGATACAAATCTGTTTATTCGGATGCTCACCGCGGTGTCTGCCGCGGCGTGCGTTTGTATTATCGCCCAGTATTTTTGCTATTATTTTCTGGGCTTCCATCTTCAGTTGGTCCCGACGTCCCTGCTGCTGCCGCGCTGCCGGCAATGGATCCTGCTTGCGCAGACCGGGCGGTACAGCATTACGGGCAAGCTGATGAAGTTTTACAGACCCTCCGCTTTTTTCCTTGAGCCGTCTCACATGTTCATTTACCTTTTTACACCGGCGACGCTCCGGCTTCTGTGCGCCGAAAAAAAGAAAGAGCTTTTGACGGCTTTCCTTTTGCTCCTCGGAATGGTTTTGTCAACGTCCGGAATGGGTATTCTGACGGCTTTGATGCTGTTTTTCCTGCATCTGGGCAAGACGCAGGCAAAAAAGAAAGGCTTTTCCGCGACGAGGCTGCTGAAACCGGCCAACCTGCTGATCACGTTGGCCTTCATCGCCGCTTGCCTTTTCGCTTACTTCAAGATTCCCTTCGTTCATCACAGCGTCGCGCGGATCCTTTCCAGCGGCGAGGATTATTCGAACGCGGTGGAAGGAAGGATCAGTTCCGGCTGGAATCTTATCAAGACGCTGCGAGGCAAGCAGATCCTGATCGGCGTGCAGGACGGTATGAGCGGCGTAACTGCCAGCATGTCGGGTTTTAATGAGACCCTGTATCAATACGGACTGATCGGGCTGCTGATCTCCTATGTGTTTTATGTTCAGGGGCTCTTCAGACTGAGAAACGGCTTCTTCTGGGTCGCATTTTTTACGATCATGCTTTCCTTCTTCAGCCAACATACGCATTCGACAATGTTCATGATCAGCTCGACATTTGTCTTTGTTGAAGGATATCAAAGACTTCGAGATCACAGAAAAGAGAAAAATATACATTTACTTTCATGATGGAGGATACGGAAATGTCAACCAAGAGCACGATTTTGGATCTGCTGAAGATGATTAAACCGACGGTCGACCTTGAGAACGTGGATAATATCATTGACGGCGGTTATCTGGATTCGATGGAAATGATGATGCTGATCTCTTCCTTGATGGATACTTTCGGCTTCGAACTGGACGTCGACCTGATTATGCCGGAGAACTTTAATTCGGTCGACGCCATCGTTGCGCTGGTCGATCGACTCAAGGCGTGAAAGGTCGAATCAGATGAGAAAAGAAAGATTGCGGCACAGCCTTCATTTGCTGTTTACCAGGAGTATTCGAAAAAGGACGCAATACATCAAAGAACATGATATTTTGGGCGCTATGGGCGAAAACTGCGTGTGGGGCCCATGGCTCGTGCCGCTGTATCCGAAACTGATAAAGCTTCATGACAATGTCAGAGTACACAAGACGGCGACCATCGTGACCCATGACGTGATCAACGGTTTTCTGAAGACCAGCAAACCCGATTATGATTTTGGCCATGAAGAGCGGCTGGGCTGTGTTGAACTGATGGACAATGTTTACATCGCCATGAATGTGACGATCATGCCGGACGTTCGGATCGGCCCGAACTGCATTGTTACAGCCGGAAGCGTCGTGACCAGTGATATTCCGGAAAACTCTGTTGCTTCCGGCAATCCGGCCAAAGTGATCGGGCGCTTTGACATGTTCCTGGCCTTGAGGAGAATGGGCAGAGGACAAGCCGTTCCGTTCAAAAATCAGGAGCTTCCCGATGAATTGGCGGAAGAACAATGGGAAAAGTTTGAGAAGAAGCACAGCACAAGCACGGTCCAGAAATAAATTTTTTTATGAAAGGCGGCTAAGATGAAGAAGGACTCTGTCGCGGGCATGATCAACAGCTATGCGGAAAGCTGCCCTCAAAAGACCGCCCTGATCGTTGAAGATCGCAGGATCAGTTATCACGAACTGAATGAAGGGATCAAAGCCGCTGCCTCTTTTTTGGAAAAGCAGGGTGTCGGCAGAGGCAGTCATGTGATCTCAGAGGCCAGGCCGTGCTTTGAGTATGTCGCGTGCATGTATGCCGTTCTCGGCCTCGGAGCCGTACATATCCCCGTTGAAAACAGGATCCCGCCGGAGCGCGTCGCCGAAATCGCCGAAAAAGTCGACGCAGACTATGTGATCTCCTGCGCGGCGACCGAGGGCGGATACAAATGGATCAACACACAGGATATCGATTTCGGCAGTTCAGACATTCAATGGGATCCCGAGCCCGTATCGGATGAGTGTTCAGAAATCGTTTTTACGACCGGTACGACAGGGAAATCTAAAGGAGTCATGCTCTCATCGCACTGTCTTGACGTATATCTGGACACCATGAACCGCTCTTTCAGGCTGGATGAGAACAGTGTATTCCTTCTTACGACTCCGCTGAACCATGTGGGCGGAATGCATCGGATCCATCAGTGTATGGCTGTCGGAAGCACGATCATCATGATGGAAGGCGTGCGCGATCTGAAGGCGTTCTTCAGGAATATCGACACCTATGGCGTTACCCATACATATTTGCCGCCCGCCTCGGTAAAGATCCTGATCACATTGGCAAAAAAGGAATTGGCAAGACTTGATGGGAAGATCAAGTTTATTTACACTGCTTCCGCCCCGTTCCCGGTCTCTGATATCGAAAAGCTGATGAGTCTGATGCCGCACACGCATCTGCACCAGGGATATGGGAGCAGTGAGACGGGCAGTATCTGCAATTGCTGCTATAATGCGCCCGGTGAAAGCCCGGACTGCCTTGGAAAACCGTATCCGTGCGTCGAAGTGATCCTGCACGACGCTGACGGAAATGTCATAGACAAGCCGTTCCAGGAGGGAAAGATCCGCTCCCGGAGCGGGATGAATATGCTCGGATATTATCGGGAACCTGAGCTTACGGCCGCCACCTTGAGAGATGGCTTTATTTACAGCAACGACCTCATGTTTTTCGATGACAAAGGAAACCTGCATTTTGCCGGAAGAGGCGATGACGTCATCAATGTAAAAGGCTTCAAGATCGCTCCGGTCGAAATCGAAAACTGCGCAATGCAGCATCCGGCGATATTTGATTGCCTTTGTATCCCTTACGAGGAAGCAAGCTATGGAAGATGCGTGAAAATGCTGGTCAGACTCAGAGAAGGAGAGTCGCTTGATCCGAACGATATTACGCATTTCCTTGCAAAAAAACTCGAAGCCTATAAATTGCCGAGATATATTCAGCAAATCAGCGAAGTGCCCAGATTTACAAACGGCAAACCCGACCGCAAACGAGCGATCAGTCAATATTCCGATCTTACATGACAAGAAAAAGGCTGGAAACAGATATGAATGGAAAAGAGTCGCCCGCCGGCTGCAGGCTGGATGGGAAAAAGCTTCTTATTCTCGGCGGCGGATCCGACATGATCAGCGTGACGCATCTGGCACAATCGATGGGCTGCATCGTATACGTCGCCGACTATTACGATACGCTGCGTTCACCCGCAAAGCTGGCGGCGGACCACTACAGTGACATCAGTATTTTTGACACCGATCTGGTCGTTCAATATATCCGAGACAATCAAATTGACGGCGTCATGACGGGATATACGGACTCATATCTGATGCAGTATATGACCATCTGCAAGGCGGCGGGGCTGCCGTATTACGGTTCCGAAAAGGCTTTCGGGGTGGCCACGGACAAAATGCTTTTCAAAAGAGCCTGCATCGAAAACGACGTCGGTGCAATTCCCGGAACAAATGCCTACGATTTCGCATCAGTGGAAGCGTTTGCGGCAGAGAACGGTTTTCCGCTCATGCTGAAGCCTACCGACAACAGCGGATCGAGAGGCGTGATCAAGTGTGAAGAACCCTCTCAGCTTCGCTCCTGTTACGACTATGCGATGTCCTATTCCAAGGCTAAGAACATCATCGTCGAAAAGTATATGGACTGCGATTCCGTCGTCTGTTCATACCAGCTTGCCGGTGACAAGGCGTATCTTTCCGCCTTCTGTGACCGCGACATCTACAAATCTGTCGAAACCGGTTCGGCATACACCTCTCAGGCCAGATATCCTTCGCCGTATCTCGATCGTTTTCTCCTGGAAGAAAATGACAATATGAAGCGCTTGTTCAAAAACAACGGTTTCTCTGACGGTATGGTCGGCGTGATGGGCTATGTCGATGAGAAGGGATTCTATTGGTGCGAGATGACGTATCGCCCCAGCGGCGGTCATCATTATACGCTGATTAAGGATCAAAACGGGATCGACGGACTTGCCCTTCTGATAGAATTCGCCGTTACCGGTGAAACAAGGAGTTACGATCCGAAAAAGGAGAATCCCCGCTTCAGAGAATACTGCGGCATGATCCACATTCCCGGTATTTCCGGAAAGAAGATCGCTTCGATCTCCGGCATGGACGAAATCGCCGCTCTTCCTTTCGTCCTGGAGGTATGCGAAGAGCTCCGCGCCGGACAGACGGTCGGAAAAGAGGGAACGACCGCGCAGGCAGTGGCCTCTTTCTGGATAAAAGGGCAAGACAGGCTCAACTATGACAATAATGTGAAAAAAGCTGTATCCATGCTGAAGGTATGCGATCCGGAAGGACAGTCTGTGCTGAAATGACATTCCGCCGACCGGAAGAGAAAAGCGTGGATGATACACTTGAGTTTTTTTGATCGGCATGGTGTTTTATGCTTAAACGAGTTCATCGAATACTGAAAAATCCCTACCTTCTTTCCATGATCTCCAAAGTGTTCAGCGTTGTCGTCGGATTTCTTTTCACGATCTTCCAGGCACGGTATCTGGGCGCCGAGATCAAAGGACAGGTCGCAACCGTGAACAGCATAGTAAGCATAACCTCCATTGTCTTCGGACTTGGGATCTACTATGCCTATCCGTATTTCAAGCGGACAAGCGAAGAAGATATCCTTCCGGTTTTCATGAAGATATCGCTACTGCTCCTCGCCGTATACGGCGCGATCTCCGCTCTGCTGATCGCGATCTTTCCGCTTCCGTTAAAATACCTGTCTACACTTGTGATCACGCCGCTTCTGGTATATGGCGGGATCGTTTCGTATGTTACGCTGATTGAGGTCCCGAACAGGCGCAGCATAACCGATATGGTGGTCAATCTGTCCGAGCTGATCGCCTTGATCCTGCTTTGGATTTATGCCAAGCCTTCATTCGTTATCGGCGTGATCATTATTGTGATGAAGGATGTGGCCAAGGCGCTTCTTTTCACGGTTTGGTGGAGAAAACGCTTTTTCGCTCCTTCCGCTTCCATTTGGGTCTGGATCCCCAAACTCGTCAAATTCGGTTTTTTCCCGATGCTCTCTCTGCTCATGACGACCTTGAATTATCGCCTGGACATCCTGATGCTCGACAACAGGGTAGCCGATGCGAGCATCGGCGTTTATTCGGTCGGCGTGCTGCTGGCAGAGCGAATCTGGATGATCCCCGACGCGCTCAACGGCGTGATGGTTTCAAAACTGTCAAAGGGGAAGGACGCAAGAGAGACAGCTTATGTGATCCGGATCTGCAATGCGGCATGTCTCTTTGTGGTTTTTGGGATCATCGTTCTCGGCAAACCTTTTATCGATATCGCTTTCGGCGGAGAATACAGCGGTGCGTATCAGGTGACTTTGCTGCTTCTGGCCGGGGTGTTTTCCATGATATACTATAAGACGATCGCAGCCTATAATATCGCCATGGGAAAACAGATCATCAGTTTTTGGCTGCTTGCGGTCGGAGTCGTATGCAATGTGATCGCAAACCTTATCCTGATCCCCAGAATGGGTATCTACGGAGCGGGATTGGCCAGCGTGATTTCCTATGCCGTGTGTTCGGTTCTTTTCATCGTATACTTTTGCCGTGAAACAAAGATCCCATTTTCTTCTATGCTGATCATAACCAGAACGGACTTTGAGCTCCTGAAAGCGAGACTTGCAAAAACGAAGGAGAAAGACTGATCCGACTTGCGGGATGGGAGAATAATCATGAATCTGAAACAGTTTAAATATGTGCTTACCCTTGCCAACGAGGGATCCTTCTCCCGCGCTGCCGAGGTCCTGAACATCAAACAGCCGTCCCTGTCTCAATATATCAAAAAGATCGAGACAGAAACCGGTATGCAGCTGTTCGACCGCGCGCACGGTGAGGTAAGACTTACCGACGCGGGCAGGACCTATATTGAGATCGGCAGAAAGATGTGCGATCTGGAGCACCAGCTGGAAGGGAAATTCTCCGATCTGGCCGCCTTTAAAACGGGAACGATCTCCGTCGGGATCTCGGCGCACCGCTCCGTCGCTTTGATGCCGCCCGTCGTCAAGGCCTTTCGGGAGCGCTATCCCGGCGTCACGCTTCAGATCGTGGAACGCGGCCGCGAGGATCTGCTGGAAGCTGCCGCGCACGGAGAATTTGATCTTGTCATTACCACGCTTCCCATTGATAAGAATCTTTTCAACAGCGAACTGGTTTTCGTCGAGGAGAATGTTGTCGCGAGCACCTTGAAATTGAAGGCTGCGCCCATGAAAGGCCGCCGTTTTCCGACGATATCGGTCTCGGATCTGGACGGAATGCCTTTTGCCATGCTCAACGAGGGACATTTGATGCAGCGCGAATTGGATGATCTGATCCGCTCGCATGATATCCATCTTGTCAAAACGGTCGAGTGCACCTCGCTCGAGGCGCTCTCTGAGATGGCAAAAGAAGGGATCGGCGCAGCTTTTATTCCGGAATGTCTTGCAAAAAACGAAAAGATGCATTATTATTCTATAAAAGAGTTTATCCCGAAGAGAGAAATCGTCCTGATTTACCGGAAAGAGCAATATCTCTCAAGGGCAGTTCTGGATCTCAAACGGATCATTCACGAGGTCCTTACCTGAAACTCATCGTTTAGCCTGTTTCGGTGAAGGGGCAGGCTGAATTGATTGCGCACACCATAGCCAAAAGCAAATAGATATTATAGGAGGTCCTTATGCCGGTAGAATTTTTGTACCTTGCTGCCGTGTTCGTAGTGGCGATCATTGGGTTTACTCTTTTGAAAAGACCGCTCTATGAATGCATGCTTGCAGCGTTCATCGTTCTTGTTGCGATCACGGGATCGTGGGCACAGATCTGGGGATTCATATGGAAGGGAATGAAAGATTCCAGTCTGTATGTCATCATCGTGTTCATCATCTCTGCCTCTTTGCTTGCCAAGACGACGGTGATCGATGATTTCATCGCGATTATCCTCTCCATCTTTGGCCGATTCAGAGGGGGCGCCGGTTTTGTCGCGATCATCGGATCGACGTACATGGGCTCGCTCTCCGGTTCCGGTCCGGGCAACGTGGCTACCACCGGCGTGTTTACGATCCCCGCGATGAAGCGCTCCGGTTTTCCGGCGCATCTGGCTGCCAACGTTGAGGCTCATTCCAGCACGATGGGCAATATGATCCCGCCTGCCGGCATGATCGCGACGGCTTTTGCGATCCTGGACAAGCTGTACCCCGAGACCTATACGATCTCGCAGTACTGGATGCTCCTGTGGGGGATCGCGATCTGGTTCATCATCCAGCGCATTCTGACGCTCTACTTTATGTGCCGCTACTATAAAGTCGAGCCGATGCGCAAGGAGGATATCCCCAGCTTCAGACAGTCGATCAAAAACGGCTGGAAGGCAATCTTTCTTCCGATCATCGTTTTTCTTCCGTTCTCACTCACGTCCACTTATGCAGACTGGTTCAAGTCCAGACTGGGCGCGGGATCGTCTTCGTTTTCCAGCAGCCTTCTTCTCTTTATCCCCGCGCTGATCGTGCTTGTCGCCATCGCCCTGTCCGATAAAGAGACCAAGAAGAAGATGACGCTGCCGAATATGTTCCGTGAGATCTGCGACGGCATGCTGAAAGTCGTGCCGACCGCATCTCTGGTCCTGTTCGCATATTTTGTTTCCAATGTTCTGGTCACACTCGGCATCGAGGCGGCGATCGGCGAATATATCGCGTCGCTGAATATGAGCATGTTTGCCCTCTGCCTGATCCTCCCGCTGTTCACGGCGATCCTCGGCATGCTGATCCCCGGATCGACACAGGTAAAGATCTTTGGCGGTATCATCATCACGATCATCGCCGCAGCCGGCGGGAATCCGATGCTCGCGTGCGGCATGCTGCCCTGTATCTGCGGTGCGATGCATGGCGTTACGCCGCCATACTGCGCCTGCGTTTACACGGGCATGGGTATTGCGGAGGCAGAGCTTAAGCCCACACTGCTGAACTGCATGATCTGGATCCTTTTGCACTATATCCTGTCGGTAATCGTCATGATGGGATGGATCCCGTTGATCGGCCTGATTTCCTGAGGAGGTGACGTCATGAGAGAAAAACTGTATCATGTCCTGAAAAAGCTTTACGGGATCACCATGACGGTGGCCTTCTTTGGCGGCGTTCTTCCCCTTGTGCCCTTTATTGCGGCCATGTTCATCGGAGGCGGCGAGGGCGGTACCGGAGAGATGATCGCCACCTGGCTGTATAAACAATACTACCCTTGGGTCATCGCCCTGGCTTCGATCGCTGTCGTCATCGGTCTGATCGCCATGTATGTCGGCAAACAGGAAGGCCTTTCCGCCAGAAGCTTTCGCGGGAAGAATTATGACGGAGAGAAATGAGATTCTCTCACGGAAACGGCAGGGCTCCGTCCTGATCCGGACGGAGCTCCTGCCTTCCGAATAACGAGATCATAGGTAAAACTCTATGGAAACAATAGATTTTAGCAAAACGAAACGAGCCACCTCAGAGTTGGCGTCCGACTTGTACCAAATCCGCGAAATGAGCGGGAAGGACAGAGAGCAGCTCAAGACGCTCATCATCGATTTCTTCGCGGCGGCATATGCCGGATATCGGCAGAACAGAGCATTCAACAATGCCGTTGAAAAGGTCGTGTTCCCTCAGGACGGAGCCGGAGAGAGTTTTGTACTGTTCAGGGAAGCGAAAGCACCGGTGAGAACGGCGGCTTTTATGAACGCCGTCTACGGTCACGGCGCAGAGTTGGACGACGGCTGTAAAAAGGCTGCGGGACATATCGGCGTTCATGTGATCCCCGCCGTTTTCGCTCTTGCCGACAAGCTCGAAAGCTGCGGAGACGATGTTCTTACCGCGCTGGCGACAGGCTATGAGACATTTATACGGATCTCCTCCGCGGCACAGCCGGGGCTTGTCCGCCGCGGGTTTCATTCTACGGGCGTCACGGGAACACTTGCCTGCGCCGCTGCCTGTGCGCGTTTGTATCATCTGGATGCCCAAGGCATAGAGGATGCGATCGCGTTGGCGACGACCATGACAGGCGGTTTACTTTCGTATGGCGACTCCCGCCCGGCAATCAAACCGCTCAACCCCGGTAAAGCGGCCGAGAACGGAGTGTTCGCCGCTATGCTTGCGGCCGAAGGCGTTCGAGGTCCCGCTGAATCGCTGGAGGGACAGAACGGCTGGTTCCACGCCGTAACAGATGAGATTCACCCGGTTTTCCTGCAGGGCACCGATCATCTGCTGCTGCATGACTGCTACTTCAAACGCTTCCCGTCCTGCCGCCATACTCACTGCGGGATCGAAGCGGGGATCGCCCTCCATGATCGGATCGATCCGAAAAGGATCCGCGCGATCAGAGTCTGCATCTATCCGAATGCGATCAAGCTTGCGGGGATACCCGTACCAAAGGATCAGGATGAGACGAAGTTTTCCATCCCGTATACCCTGGCCTGTGCGTTGCGGAACGGCTCATACGGCACGGCGGACATGGATCCGCCGAAGCTCGGCCCCGAGATCCTGGATCTGATCGGAAAAACGATCTTGATCGCTGACGAGAGTATGGAAGACCGGGAAAAAGGCATCCGGGGGACGCGCGTGGAAATCCTCATGGATGACGGACATACGGAAGAAGAGACGGTGCTCGTTCCCAAAGGAGATCCCGAACGCCCATTATCAAGGGAGGATATTATAGACAAGCTTCGCACCTGCTCAGAGGGTCTGGCGAGTGAAAAAACGCTTGCTTCTCTTCTGGAAGAGATCCTGTCTATCGGCGGGAAAGAACGATTTATAAACCCCATGACAAAGGCAGGTATACTGTAATGAGTAACGTAAAGCTGATTCTTGGCACCATGACTTTCGGCGAGTCGGTATTCAGCCCTCAGGTGGGCGAATTCGTCGACACTTTTCTGGACGCCGGCTACGACGAACTTGACACGGCCTATGTTTACAATCAGGGAAATTGCGAACGCCTGCTCGGCGAAGTGCTGCCCGGGCTGGATCGTCCCTTCAGGATCGCTACCAAGGTGAACCCGCGGATCAGCGGGAAGCTGGATGGAGAAGCCGCATACAAGCAGGTGAATGAGAGCCTTGAGAGAATGAAGCTGCCTTCCGTCGATACGGTTTTTCTGCATTTTCCGGACCCTGCGACGCCGGTGATCTCCGTGTTGGAGGCGATGGCAGATCTGCATGATCAGGGGAAATACCGCGAGCTTGGCTTGTCCAATTTTCCGGCTTGGATGGTTGCGGACGTCTGGCACATCTGTGACCGACACAGCTGGGTCAGGCCGACCGTATATGAGGGAGTCTATAATCCTCTGAGCAGAAAAGCCGAGTGCGAACTCAACGACTGTCTGAATGCCTTCGGGATGCGCTTTTATGCTTTCAATCCGATGTGCGGAGGACTGCTGACCGGGAAATACGGAAGCTTTGAGGAAGCGCCGTCCGACGGGAGATTCACGCATCGGCCGAATTATCAGGGCCGCTATTGGAAAAAGAGCTTTTTTGAAGCTCTGGAAGTCATTAAAACGGCGGCGGAAAAGCAGGGGATCGGGAGCATCGAGGCGACATACCGCTGGCTGGCATACCATTCCATGCTCTGCGGTGATCGCGGCGATGCGATCCTGATCGGTGCGTCAAAGCTCAATCACCTCAAACAGAACATGGAGACCGTCAAGGCAGGGCCCCTGCCTGAGGATGTGATCGCGGCATTTGAAACGGCATGGACGATCACAAAAGGGGACAGCCCGGAGTATTTCACGCTATATAAGGGAAAAGGCTCCGTCGGAGGTGAACAGAAGTAGATGCTGAATCAAGATAAAGTCTTTCAGACTCTTGAACAAAACGGGATCCGCTTTTTTACGGGAGTACCGGATTCTTATCTGAACGGCTTCTGCAACTATGCGCTGGCGTATTGCGGAAGACGCAATGTAATTGCGGCGAACGAGGGAAACGCCGTCGGGATCGCCGCAGGTCACTATTTTGCCAGTCGTGAGATCCCGCTTGTATACATGCAGAACAGCGGCATGGGAAATGCGGTCAATCCGCTCGCAAGTCTTGCGGACAGAGCGGTCTATGCCGTTCCGATGCTCCTGCTGATCGGCTGGCGCGGCCAGGGCAGCAGCGAGCCGAACCATCCTCAGCATAAGCTCCAGGGAGAAATCACACCTGTTCTTCTGGATGCTCTGCATATTCCGTACAGTATCCTTGAAGATGACGATGAAGCCTTTGCCGAGACCGTGAGCCGGGCCGCCGCATACTGCCGCGCAGAACGCGCTCCTTATGCGCTCATCGCTCCGAAAGGAGTGATGGCGTCCGCTGAAAAGGCGAACAATGTTGACGACTGCTACCCGATGAGCAGAGAAGAGGCGATCGAGATCATACTCGATCACATGCCGGCGGACACCGTTTATTCCGCCACCACCGGCCGCGCGACGCGCGAGCTGTTCTTTCTCCGCGAAAGACGGGGAGAGACGAAAGCGCACGATTATCTGAACGTCGGCTCCATGGGCCACGCCTCCTCCGTCGCATTGGGGATCGCTCTTCAGCGTCCGGAGAGGCAGGTCGTTGTGCTTGACGGCGACTCCGCCGCCATCATGCATATGGGTGCGCTGACGATGGTGAGCAAGCTGGACGCGCCCAATTTCATGCACATCGTGCTGAACAACGGCGCGCACGAATCGGTCGGCGGGCAGCCTTCCGCTGGGCACCTGATCGATTTTACTGCGATCGCGGCCGCCTGCGGCTATGAAACGGCAGGCAAAGCCGTTGAGACAGAACAGGAACTGATCGCTGCCATTGAAAAGCTTCGCGCCTCCGGAAAAGCCTCTTTTATCGACTGCCGTATCCACAGAGGATTGAGCCGAAAGCTTCCGCCGATCGTCTTTGACCACCGCGCGGCGATCGACGCGCTGATCGACGACTTGAACGAAATGAACAGACCGGCTGAGCCGGAGAAAGGAAACACAAAATGAACAGCATGGACAAAACGAGAGAGTTTCTGAAATCGGTCGGCCTGCCGGGCGGCGACGCTTATGATCT
>JAEEGL016721001.1_pt1 | contig 12324 bp, 5 predicted proteins | sample 9134231 | NCBI WGS metagenome assembly JAEEGL01 (sample SAMN16246548, study PRJNA631951) | gut metagenome | biome: gut microbiome; feature: rumen; material: fiber-attached | host: Bos | place: Iran: Karaj | collected 2018-10 | reverse complement strand
TGACAAAAGTAATGTTGTTTCGTTTTCCCTCACCGATATAAAGATGAGGATCGTGCATATATAGGCTGTTCACACTGTCGAAGACCATATCGTTATCTCCGCCATATATGGCTGTAGCAGTTACGGCAACCATAGGAAATTTATAGCCGGAATTCTTGCGGATTTTGTTAACATGTTGGCCTAAGAACCAGTAATCTACACGGAAGTCTCTTCCCCATGTCGTTATCAAGTGTGCTTCGTCAACGACTAATAGTCCAAGATGTCTGTCGCCAATGAAATATGTAATGTCATACGACAGAAGTAATTCAGGAGAAAGGTACAGAATGTCAATATCTCCATTTTTGCAATCATCAATAATTTTCTCTCTGTCTATCAGGCTCAGTTCGCTGTTCAGGTAATAAACCTTCTCAAAATTGCGGTCTTGCCTGATTTGTTCAACCTGATCTTTCATCAATGCGATAAGTGGTGATACGACTATCGTAACATCGTTTCTTGAAGATACATAAAAAGCGGGCAATTGAAAGAGCAATGACTTTCCTGCGCCAGTTGGAGCAGTCAGGAACAGATCCTTAACTTCTTTTCCCTCTTTAGCGTTTTTATATTCATTGATGATCGTTTCTACTATTAGTCCTTGAGAAATGCTAACGATCTCTTTCCCGTAATCAGGATTTTTATAGACTCTTAATTGCCTGAAATCTACGTCTGGTCCCCAGTATTCAGCTAATAGACTCTTTGTCTCTTCAGAAGGGTGAAATCCTTCGTCAATAGCCGACTCATCGAGTTCATAAACCTCACCGCCAAATTGCCCAAGCAGCCAATTCATTTTCTCTAGCATTGACGTAACGAGATCATTCATCGGTTGTTTCTTGAATGCCTTGACAATCACTTTTTTCTTAAAGTCATTTTCGCTTAAGCAATGATTGATGAAGATATCCATCCCATGTGGATCGCTTATGGTGTCAATCACTTCAATATCATTATCTCCGACAATTCTTTGTAGAGGCTTCTGCAACTGGAACACATCTAGTTTCTTATAGTCCTCTATGGGAGTCTTAATGCTGTAATAGAAATTGTTGTCAATTTGCATCTGCTCCGCCATATATAATGGCATCTGCTCTGAGCGCTCTTCAATACTTTCCAGAGCTAGTCTCTCGATAAACTCATCATTTGGCAAAGGAAGTAATGATCGGAAACCATCACGTACGATAATTATCCTATTCTGCAATAATATGGGTTGAATGTAACTTGTCAGATAACTGAACTGGGGGAACGAAAGAATAGAATAGGGCATCTTAGGATCACTCACAACCCGATTTAACTCTGTAAACACTTTGTTAAACCATTCGACATTAAAGATCTCTTGGTTTCCGTTCTTGGAAAATGATTCTTTGTCGATGATATACCTTTCATATTCATGAATATTGACATACTGTTCAATACCCAGAAATACAAAAATAGGGTTCTGAACCTTGTTCAACTCATCTTCCATTTGTTTTTTTATCAATGGAGTAAGAGTTTCTTTTATTCCTTTACTATTATACATGTTACAATACTTTTTATCTTCTATGGCTCATATAATCAAACCACAGTGAAGTGAAAATTTGAATACGAGGAATAGAAGCTTCTATTTCTGATTAGAATTTAATCCACACTTATTAATTTCCTAATTCGTCATATTTATCTTTTAATTCGTCAAGACACATACCTGTCACATAGACATACAGTGTGACGAATGCCTTGATATTCTCATCAAGCTGCTTCTCTGTCAGCAGGTATGAAGAATGAGCACCGTTCCCGTCCGACGTATTGCGGTTGTTTCGGATAATGTCAAGATAGCCAGAGAGCTTCTGCTCGGTCTCTTTTGTACTCCACCTCAATCTTTTCAGACATGGGAATGCAAAGATGCAATTGGCCAGAGTCACCTTCTTCCCCTCTTCTGTAGGTTGAATCTCTTTTCCATGAAGCATGTAATACAACTTCTTCAGATAAACCTCGAACTTGACCGATAGGTTGCCTGAATGAACATGCTTGTCAATGATGTTCACTTCCTTTCTGCCGAAGAGTTCATCCATAGCCTTATAGACATCAAGACCAACACCGTCAACACTCGGGATTGTGGGGGTTGTAAGAATCTTAAAGAACGCTTTCACAACATCCTGTGTCAGCGGCATACCTTTGCACTTTCTTAAATCCTTTTTGACCAACTCACGTACATTCTCGCTCATCTCTCCAAAGGACAGCTTATTGCTTTCCTCGCGCTGTTCCTTCTGCTCTGGAGTCTCTTGAGGTACTTCATCTTCTGGCACTTCCTCCGGGATATTTACGTCCAAGAAGAAATCTACATTTTGATATGCATAGATAATCTTTGCCCTATCAGATGGATCTAAGATGAAGCGGCGAAGTATGCTCGACATGTTGGTGATGACAAAACGCTTGGGTACATCTTGACCTGTTACTTTCTTCAAGAAATCGACAGCCTTCGCCTTGTCAAGCGTCTGCACCAAAGCATCGAAGCGGCCTTGTTCATTTATATTCTGCTCTGTAGTATCCTTGCTAATGAGTTCCTGCAGCTTGGTGATGTTCAGCCCCGTTGCTTCGGCCAACGTATAAACCTGTTGGTCACACTCACGCTTCTGGTAGTCAATGATATAATCATAGATGGTTTTGCCTGGACTTAGACGCAAGTCACCACTCTCGATGTCATGTAAAATGCGTTGAGCAGTACGCTGGTCACGTTGATTGAGTGATGCAAAAGCATTATGAAGTTCAGCCTGTGCCACCTTGACATGTTCGCTGCCAGGACCAGAAGTATAGAGGTTCTTGACAAACTTGATAAACTTCGAGTTGATGTACTCAGCATCGATGGTTCCTGCACCAGTCTCGGTGATGTATGCTTCCAACTGATATACATCATCGTCTTCGCCACCACCTCCACCGCCTCTCTGGAACAGTTCGCGATAGCGAGCCAGCAGAATCTTGTATGTCTGTTCATCGAGTTCCATCTTCAATTTTACCCATCCATTGGTGTGTTGGAACTCATATTCCTGTTTTTCCCAAAGGAAACCTTGCATTTTGGCAGCTTCCAGACGCTTGGTCATGTCGCAGAACTCTTTGGCAAACTTCTTTCTCGATGCTTCTGCTTGGGGTAAGGTGGCATAGTACTCGATTCCTTCTGCCTTGAATAGTTGGTCGATGATACGGAACGACTGGTTGATTTTCTCCAAATTGGCCTCCAACTTATCTGTAAACACAAGCAAAGGCTGATCAACATACAAAGACAGAGCATCATCAATATTCTTTGCCATGCGGTTCGGACGGGTGAAGTACTTGATGATTCCGAAAGGCTTGTCAGGACCAAACAGACGATTAGTACGTGAGAAGGCTTGAATGACATCCACATACTGCAACAGTTTGTCCACATAAAGTGTGTTCACCCATTTCGAGTCATAACCCGTTAACATCTGGGTAACAACGATGAGCATATCCAACTGTTTGCCTTTCTCCAAGTGCTGATAAGGAGTTTTATGGGCAAGACGCTTTGCAACATCTTTCTTGTATTTAGCATATGTTGACTGTTGGAATGTCGTATCATACCTTCTGTTGTAGTCATCCAGAATTTCAAGGATCGCTTCTTCCTTATACTCGCCGCCACCGTTATTGTCAATGGAGTCGTCGAAAATGGCCGTAACATTGTATTCTGGATAATGCTCCTTGAATAAATGATAATATTCGATTGCCTCTGGAATATTCTTTGTGGCCAATATAGCATGGAACTTTCCGTTGTGACTGAGCACCGGACGTTCTTCAACTATCTTCTGAACCACAGCCATGTGATGAGCATCAGATGTATAGAGCGATTTGGATTCATCTTCCACCTTCAGCATATCGGTATCGTTCATCCACTTGTTATAGATGTCCATCTTCTCCTTGTCCTTGGCAATATCTTCAATAGACTCTGCATCAGGATCAGCTTGTCTCAATGCAACAGCCTCGCGTATTTCTTGTTCTTGGAATGTGTCTTCTCGATAGAGGTCAAAACCAAGGACGTTCTTATCAGGAATACCACTGGCAAGGGTGTACTTATGGAGCATGTCACCAAAGATAACCTCTGTTGTCATTTCTCCACGGGCGTTTTCTTCGAAGATAGGAGTTCCCGTAAATCCAAATAGAACGGCACGAGGGAAGGTGTTCTTTATTGTTAGGAGCATACCGCTACCGCTTTCCCTGCCTGAACCAGTCACGCTTCTGTGACATTCATCAACGATGAAAACGACACGCTTTTTGTTTATCTTGTCAATGGTTGACTGCGGAATACTGTTGTCGCTGTTGATGCGGCTCATCTTCTGGATAGAAGTCACAATAAGACATTCATCCTTGCTATCGCTCTCCAATACACGAATAAGGTTCCTTGTATCCTCGGTATCAAGCACATTATCATCAGCATTGGCAAAGCCACGATACTCGTCAGCCGACTGTGTGCTCAGTTCTATGCGGTCGAGCAGGAACACTACCTTATCTGCATCATTAGCTTTTGCAATGAGTTGGGCTGACTTGAAAGATGTCATTGTCTTACCCGAACCCGTTGTATGCCAAATATACCCTCCCTTATGATAATGATCATCCCAATTGGTTTCACGCACGCGCTCCCAAATTTTGGTTGTCGCAAAATACTGATAGCTTCGGAGCACTTTCAGTGTCTCGTCCTTGTCGTCAGCTATAGTGTAGTAGCCCACCATCTGGTGAGCCATCGGTATTGACAGCAGGTTGGCTGCAATACGTTTCCAGTCGTGTATCTCATCGTTATTGAAATCTGCCCAATGGAAGTAGAAACTTGGAGAGTAATTCTCCGAAGCCCCTGGGTTAGCAAAGTAGAGCGTCTTCTCTGGAGTCATCGCTACAAAGATCTGCACTAGTGAAAAGATACCATGCGAGAAGATACCTTCGTGGGCATATTTCCTGATTTGGTTCACCGCTTGAGTCACATCCACACCACTTCGTTTCAGCTCAATGTGGACAACTGGCATACCGTTGATGAGTAGCATCACATCGCCACGTCGGGTAGTGCCCAGTGGATGCTTTGTTTGGAACTTTGGCTGACGAACTATCTGATATACACTCTGTCCTGCACGTATCTCACGAGCATTGAAAATGGTAAGATAAACCTCCTTACCATAGTTTATCTTATCGTCTGCATTGTCTCGTTTGATTACAACTTGACCACCATTGATGAACTTATTCACCTCGTAAGGGTTCTTCAATGCGTCCACCTGAGTCATAATCTGCTGCATCTCAGTATCAGTCAGAGGGAAGTCGCCAAGACGATTCATGTCTCGGTTATTGTTATAGATAATGGCTGACCAATTTTTGATGAGGATCTCCTCTGTTGGGTTCATTATCACGTTGGGTTCCCAACCATGCTGGGGCAGAAAGTCTGCTAGAGCTTTCTCAAAATCAAGTTCCTTAAGGAAAGGACGAATTAAAACATCTACTGGCATACTATCTTTATTTTTAGGTTATACAAACATATTGTCTAAACATGCAGACTTAATCTGCTTCAGTTTATGCAGACGCTGGGTTTGGAGAGCAATCTGAGAGTCGAGGTTTTCAAGAAAAGCTCCTATTTTCTGCTGTTCTTCATATGAAGGAACAAGAATAGCTTCTTTTAAAAAATCTGCAACTACAAGATCTGTCATCATTGTAGAGTGTTTTGTGCTTCTTGTCAATATTGGTCCCATTATTCTTTCGTAGTTAATGAGATATTTCCAAAATTGAAGGTCGTACTTTTCACTTATTGGTCTCAAAACCACAAATACATGAGAGACAATTCCATCTCCTATTGTATTTTCCACAAAACGCCCATGAGCAAAATTTTTACTTTTATTCCCCTCAAATGCAATATCACCCAAACACATTACATTATATGACTTCAGATATTCTTCGTCGGAAATATAACTAACAGGTTTAAAATACATATTTGCAACAGAAATGATTTTGTCTTCACCATAGGCCTTATTTTTTATAGAAGATGGCTCATATAGTTCATAAAACTTCTTCATTTCCCAATCTCCTTCAAATCCCTTGAATCTGATACGAGGGGTTGATTCCCCTTCCAGAGGGAACATCGATTGTAAACTTGCAGCCTTCACCTGTTTAAGCGTTTCAATCTTCTTTGAAGTAGATTGAATAAGGGAATCGATAGTTGATATAAATATCACAATCGCTTCTTGCTCTTCTTTTGATGGATAAGATAAATGTCCTTTGGAAATACTACTATTATGAAGGTGAACAACGGTCTTACCTTGGGCATAACCACTCAACTCATAGTGAGTTTTACCATAAGTTATGCCCATTGCGGCGAAAGCAGGAACAATCTTCTCTAAGTCAAATGAAACTATATTTAGGTCACCTCCCAATATAACACCTTCTTGTTCAACTGATGAAGCTATAGCAATATCCTCAGGAGTTTCACCAGAACCAGGTATAATAACCTCATTCCCTTTTGAAAGGACTGAACCTTTTTGCAAAGAAGCGAATGTGTCTACAGAGCTAATGATGGAAGAATAATTAGTATATAATCTACCATACAGAATAATCGGATTACCCTTTTGTCTCAGATCAGACTTTGAATAACCTCTTCCTTTTGAGAAAGTAGCTATATTCCCAATAATATCACCTTCCCAATCCCCCAAAAATCCTTTTAATCTAATCTTTGGCTCCATATTACTTCATGATAAGGTTAGACAAACCACTGATAGCGAACTCATCTCCTGTGAGCTGGCCGATAAGTTCGGCAAGGTTCTTCTCGGACTCTACAATGCCTTGCTCAATGTCGTTATATGTAATAGCATACTTTTCATTGAGACAATTAATGGCATCGGAAAGAATCTGAACGATAGCAACTGGCAATGCCTCGATAGCTGAAGTAATTGGAACTATCCATTTGAGTTCAAGGAACATTTGAATACCCTTCATGTCAAGACCTTCAATCGTCTTGATAGTCTTCTTCTCAAGAGCCACAAGGTCTTTCTTTATCTGTGCGTTCTTAGACTTCTTCTCGTCCCAAAGGGCAACGATTGTTTTGAGTTGAGCCTTCACGTCATCCTCTACATCAGCCTTTGGCTTGCTGTCGGCAGTAATCTCCTTCGAAATAAAGGCATTGTCCTTCTCTGCATCGAAGTACTTGTCTGTATCTTCCATGCCAAGGAGTTCGTCACGAGCTGCATCAAGTTCTCCATCAATAGCCTCTATGCGATTCTGGAGGGCTGCAATGGCATCAAGATCACTCTGGAAGAGTGTCATCTGCACCAGTTCGAAAGGTATGATACGTCCCTTCAAACCGTCTTCCACTTCTTGTTCAATTCCGTTTTTGTCCTTCACCATCTTCATCTTTGGTTCCACTACATTGCATGCTCCGAAACCTTCAGTCTGGATGATTTCCACATCTCCCATGATGTCTGACCAATTATCAGCAAGTATCTGATAGGCGGCATATTGATCTATCAGCGGCAGTCCTTCGCAACGACGGAAGATGTCGGCAGAGATAATGTCGCTTTCTACAACTTCCTTCACATCCTCCACATGGTCTATAAGACGCTGATGGAGCATTTCTTTGAAGTCAGCAAAAGCAGCAGAGAAGCGAGACTTGAAGTCTGTCACATCCTTGTTCTGCTGTATAGCTTCAAATACGTTCTCCACCTTGACTGTTGAGTATGGGCAGTCCGGCTCTGGAGCAAATATTTCTGACTGAAGTGAAGGAAATGCATTCCAATATTCGCGGAGGTCTGCAATCTCAATATTAGGAATACCACCAAACATAGTAGCGTAGATGTCGTATTTTACAGGTGCTTCACTAGAATTCACATAGCGTGGTATGTTGAGATTGTATTCGTTCTTGCGAATTTCGTCACGAGTTACCACACGGGAGAAACCTGGAATGGTCTTGCGGTCGCGATAAGTGTCGGCTACCTTCTTTACATCACATGCACGTAAGCGATTTTTCTTTCCATCCTTTGCAAATCCTTTACTTGCATCTATAATGAGTATACCCTCGTTTCCTCGATTCTTCTTAAGAACCATAATTATTGTAGGAATAGGTGTTCCAAAGAAAATATTTGCTGGCAATCCGATGATAGCATCAATATTGTTCTTTTCAATTAGGTTGGCACGAATTTGGCCTTCTGCCTGTCCTTCCTCACGAAGTTCCATTGGAAGCATGTTCCCCTCTTTATCGTAAATCTTGGGAGTCTTACCTCGGAATAAAACGCCATGAGGCATAACAATCGTGAGGATGCCATCAGACTTTATGTGATGTAATTCGTGGAGTAGAAATGCATAGTCTGCCTTTGTCTTAGGTGCCACACCATAGTTCTTGAAACGAGGGTCATACTCCTTGTCCTTTGGATCCCAATGCTGAGAATAAGGAGGATTGCTGACCACTGCATCCACAGCCAGAGGCTTGTCAATCTCAGAGCCTTTTTCATGCATAGGCCAGTCTTCTTCAAGGGTATCAGCACAACGAGTAACGATATTCTGAGGGATGATTCCACGCATAACGAGGTTCATACGAGTCAGGTTGTAGGTATTCTCCTTCAACTCCTGCGCATAGTATTTCACTTTATTCTTGCCCTGAATGTGCTTGCTCACAGCCTTACCAATGGTAATAAGTAGCGAACCAGAACCAGAAGTCGGGTCATAAATTTCAAGTGAATCCTTGTTCTTGTGATGCTCAGCAACTATTTCTGACATAATCATTGCTACCTCATGTGGAGTATAGAACTCTCCTGCCTTCCTACCGGCATTTGCAGCAAAGTTGCTAATAAGGAATTCATAAACGTAGCCGAGTACATCATAGTCCTGCGAACCATCGGTAGGAATGTCCTTTATCAGTTTGATAAGACCCCTTAAAGCTTTTGTTTGAGCTGGAGGATTCTCTCCAAGTTTGCTAAGACCTTCCCGCAATGTCTTGAAAATGCCATCATAGACAGAGGCATAGTTCTCACTCATAAGTCGCTCGAAGTTATTCAGAGCCTCGCTAAGTGTCTGCACACTGAAACTGGTATCGTTAAGCCATGTTGAGAATAAATATTTATACTCAATGAAGAATCCGATGTGCTCTTGGCACTCTTTTATGGCATTCTTCATGTTCATATCCTCATAGTTCTCAACGAGTTCTGGCAGTTCATCCTCTTCCCACTCGCATACCTCTGTGAAATACTTCACCTCCGTATCAGAGAGGAACTTATAGAAGATAAGACCAAGGATATAATCCTTATACTCATTGGCTTCAATCTTATTGCGCATGTTGTTGGCAGATGCCCAAATTCTATTTGCTAATTGTTGTTTGTTCATTTATTCTAATAATTGTTTTATTGTTTGTTTCCCAATCTGAATCTAACTGTTTACTTATTCTTAAGATACTCTTCATAAATATCTCTCAATGTGATGTAATCCTCGTACTTTGGAAGCATCACCAAAGACTGGTTTGGTCTTCTTTTTGTTCATCAGTTTGCCGTCTTCATAGGCAAAGAGGGGACAGTTGGGACTTACCTGCAGCTCTTTGATGTGGCGATTCTTCTTGGCAGCGTTGATATGTCGGCGCATCACGTTGTCTGGAAGAAGGACGGTCTTGGCATTGATTTGTTCGAGAAGCCGCTTGAGGACTTCTACTTTGCGCCATCCGCTGTTGCCATAGACGGGGCCGGAATGGCTCCAGCCAAGGCAAACTTCCCACCGCTCTTCGTCGATGCCCAACTCGGCTTCTGAGATGTCAAGGAAGTCGTATTCATTCTCCAATAGGGATTCTAAACCCTTGAGGTCAAGAGAACCAATTACTTTATGATTTGCTATTTTAGGCATAATTTATATTTGTTGTTTTAGACTTAGTTATTTGCCTACAAAGATACATAAAATTTGGAATTCAACAAAATTTTACAGGGATTTTTGAAAGAATCAGCCCAAATCGGTAGGGATAACTATGGAGTTGTGCGAATGCAAATGCGAAACTGGAATAACATCATCAAGTGGTTGTACATTTTTATCTGATATTCTTTCTTGTTTCGATTTTTATTCTTATCTTTGCCATCAAATTGGCGATGATTCTATGAACAACAAAAATATAACGGATATGGAAGAAAAAGAACTGAAAGCGGAAGATATACCTTGGGGGTATCCCCTGTGTTTCAATAGTGGGTGTGCAGATAAGGACACGTGCATGCATTATCAGGCCAGGCTGCTGATGCCCAAAGACCGCTATTCTGGCGCGGCCGTCTATCCTACGGCTTGGGAGGACGGCAAGTGCCGATGTTTCCGTGAAAAGAAACTGGTGAAGAAGGCATGGGGCTTCACGAAACTCTATGATAACGTTCCTCCACGACAGAAGGCTGAAGCTCGCCAGTGTGTACACGCATTATTCGGAAGTGGAAACGGACCGTATTATCGGGCGCATCATGGTGAGATTATGCTTTCGCCACAAAAACAGGAAGAGATTTTGAAGCTTCTCGCCAAGTTTGGCAGCACAGAGGGCATCAAATTTGATCATTACGTGACTGATTGGGACTTTGATTGATTATTAAATCATGATTTACCTCTACAAATGCTGCGTAATATGCAGTTTATTAGCGGTATAGGCAAAGACTTGCATCTACTTTCCATCTACATTGCCTCTACTTTGTTTCTACCACGCCTCTATCTTTTTGCCTACCAGACGCCATTATAACAATTATTCCCAAGGTGAGAACGTATCATTCCCAGGCTGGGAACATTTCATTCCCAAGCTGGGAATGCAACGTTCCCACAGTGGGAATAAATACTAAGCTTGGGCTTAAGCAAGTAGATGCACCTGCAGGCCAACAAGATGCCTTTATTGCAGAATAAGGTACCCTTTGTTGTAGCATAAGACGCCTTTGTTGTAGCAACATGAACGGCTGTTAAATGAGTAGAGGTAGAATAGATGGTTGGTAGAGGTTTAATAGAAGTAAAATAGAAGAAAAAACAGAAGAAAAAATTTGCATAAACCAATAAAAATCAGTATCTTTGCTGGCAAAAACCAGTTATTTAGTAGAGGCAGAACTAAAAAGAATAGAATATGAAAGTAAGTTTATTGAAGATTTCGCGAAAGAAGGAGGTCATTAGGCGTCTTGAATTGAGTGAGATGGCTGAAATGATCCGTGAGAATCCTGATAAGGATAAGGTGTTCAACCTTCGCCTGCACTATCAGTTCTATAAGCCCCAGAGGATGCCTGACGGGCAGATTACCCTCGACGACCAGCAGCATACGGTAAACCTGCCACGTGTGCTCTTCGCTGTAGAATGCATCAACTACAAGGAGATGCAGAAGGGGCTGAAGTACAACGGATTGGCGGTGGTCGAGGTGAACGGACTGAAGACGTACGAAGACGCGGTGACCATCAGGAACCAGGCTGCGCGGATGGACGAGACGGTGATGGCGTTCCTGGGGGCATCGGGCAGGAGCGTGAAGATAGTCTGCAGGGGTGAACTGTTTGGAGCCTCCCCCACCCCCTCCGAAGGAGGGGAGAAACTACCCGTTAAAGAGCAGGACATCAGACTGTTCCACAAGAACTTGTACGAGACGGCACGTCGGGCCTATCAGAACCAGTTCGGCCTGGACATCGAGTATCTGGAGCCGACATTGGAGCGGACGATCTATCTGAGTGCCGACCCGGAAATGTACTTCAACCCTGATGCACGTCCCTTCAAGGCTGACTGCGAGCAACACAACCAGATAGAGCAGGCCCAGATATCATGGGAGAGTGATAGGCTGATGCCTGGCCGAACCGTCAAGCGTACTTATCATTTCAACTGGCTCTTTATCCTTCGTGAGGTGTTGGGCGAGTATTTTGACTTGCCCGACGAGGACCGACAGATGCAACTGTTGCAGCAGATAGCCTGCAAGTCGCTGGAACAGGGCATTCCGCTTGCTCATGCGCAAGGCATGACGCTGGAGCATCCGCTGTTCCGCAACGACCCTGAACTGGTGAAGAGCGTATTCAGCACCACCTATGAGATTACGCTGATGGAGGACTATCGCAAGAAGTATAAAATCAAGCCGCTGAAGAGTGTGCCGCAGGAGACGCTACAGACCATGCGGACGGAAATATTCCTGACGGCCAACTACGATATGCGTAAGAACCTGATGACGGGCGTGGCCGAATATCGCATGAAATACTCTGAAAATCAGTCTTTTAAGCCGCTGACCACAGAGGTAAAGAACGACATGACCATCGAGGCCCGCGAACAGGGACTGAAGTCGTGGGATCAGGACGTGAACCGCTTTATCGACTCCACCCGCATCGAACAGTACGACCC
>JAEEGL014553526.1_pt1 | contig 12324 bp, 7 predicted proteins | sample 9134231 | NCBI WGS metagenome assembly JAEEGL01 (sample SAMN16246548, study PRJNA631951) | gut metagenome | biome: gut microbiome; feature: rumen; material: fiber-attached | host: Bos | place: Iran: Karaj | collected 2018-10 | reverse complement strand
GGCGGAGTCCGCCGCCCCCGCGGCCGCCGCGCCCGGTGGGGCGAGCTCTCCGAGCGAGCCGCCCGCGACCAAGCCGCGCCGCAAAGCGTCCCTGCCGAGCCGCGTCACCCTTTCCGACGGCAGCATCCTCAAGGGCACGCTCCGCCGCCGCTTCCTTCCCGCCGACACCGAGACCCTCGGCCGCATCCGCATCGACCTTTCAACGGTCGAATCGATTTCGTTCACGGAATCCCACGCCAGTTCGAGCGCCGAAGGCGCGAGAAACGACCGCCGCGAGGTCGCCCGCGGCGCGGCGGAGCCGAGCCGCGGAGCGACCTCGCTAGGCCGCGTAACCTTCCGCAACGGCGACCGCCTGACCGTCCGTTTCCCCGCGGACATGAAGCCGCTGCCCTTCGACACCGTCATCGGCCGCGTCTTCCTCCCCCTCCCCGCCGTCTCCCGGATCGCCCTCGAACCACCCAACCAACCACCTAAGCACCTAACCACCCAACCGCCCAACCTCATCTACCATTGCACCTTCGACGACGCGCAATCGATCGAGCGTCCCGTCGCCGGCCCCGCCGGCAAGCTCCTCCGCGGCTCCTTCGTTCCGGGCAAGAACGGCAAGGCCCTGCGCGTGGAGACGGACACGCCCGCCTTCGAGTCGATGCTCCCGAAAGGGTTCCTCGGCCCCGAGGGCTGCCTGGAGTTCTGGGCGAAGATCGAGGGGGACGACTCGCGGTACGTGGACGGCGGCGACCCGCTGTTCGTCTCGCTCTACAACGAGCGCGGGAGCATTACGCTGCTGCAGTTCGCTGCGAACAACGGCTTCGCCCGCGGCGGTCTCGGCGGCGCGATGGCCGGTTGGCCGTTCGGCACGATTCCGCATTCCGGATGGTCAATGGAGTACCGGAAGGTTCTCGGCGACAACTGGGCCGACTGGCACCACTACGCGATGTCGTGGAAGGCCGGCGGTTTCCGCGACGGCTCGTTCGCGAAGGTGTTCGTCGACGGCCGCCCGCAGCCGGTCCTCGGCGGCGTGGACGACGACAAGCTCCCCGCCCGCCTCGCGGACTACGCCAACCACGCCCACGAGCTCGGCATCCCCTGGCACGCCCGCGCCGCCGACCGCCGCCGCAGCAAGAAGCCCTTCCTCGTCGACGACCTCAGGATCTGGTCCGTCGCGAAGACCGACTTCGCGACCTCCGCCCCGACCGCCGAACCGCCGAAGCTTCTCTACCATTGCACGTTCGACGATGCGGCCTCGATCGAGCATCCCGCCGCCGGTCCGAGCGGGAAAGTCCTCGGCGACGAGTTCGTCCCGGGCAAGGTCGGTCGCGCCCTTCGCATTCCCGGCAATGTCCCGACCGCGCTCGTCGATCTGCCCCGGGGGTTCCTACAGCCGAAGGGGACCATCGAGTTCTGGTCGAAAATCGAGGATCCGCCGGCTTCCTACGGCGATCGCGGGAACCCGCGCTTCTTCGGATTGTCGCTCTTCGACGATCCAGCCCATCCCGATCCCTACTCCACCTATCTGCAGTTCACCTCGAACGACGGAATGGGGATGTCCGGCCTTTGCGGCATGATCTACCATCGCGCGATGGCGACGGACCCGGAAATGCGGACGAACACCTACGGGCCGCTCCTCGAAGACCCCGCCGCCTGGCATCACTACGCCATCGTCTGGGATTCGGACGGACTCCCCTTCTCGAAGGCCTCGGACGGCACGCCCGCCGTCGCGACGATCGTCCTCGACGGCCGCGTCCTGCAGACCTTCGGCCGTAACCAGTTTGCCAAGGGCAAGGGCCTTCTCCGTCTCCCGGAGCTCCAAGGCAAACTCGCGTTTCCGGTTTCGGACACCAACTGGGGATTCTTCCCCCGTCCCATTGCCTTCCTTATCGACGAATTCAAGATCTGGTCCGCGCCGAAGACCGACTTCACGATTCCGCCCGCGACCACCGAACCTCCCAGGATTCTCTATCATTGCACCTTCGACGATGCAGCCGCAATCGAGCGCCCTCTCGCCGGCCCCTCCGGCACTTTCCTCGGAGGCGCCTTCGAGGAGGGGAAGGCCGGCAACGCGCTGCGCGTCCGCAAGGGGCTTTCCTCCGCGATCGTTCACTTTGAGAAGGGTACGCTCCAGCCCCGCGGCACCATCGAGTTCTGGGCGAAGATCGAGAACGATCGCGAGAATTTCGGCGACGGCGGCGACCCTCGGTTCTTCATGCTGGAGACGGCGCCCGGTTCGGAAACGGTATTCCAGCTCGCCGCGAACGACGGCTGCGGCCGCGGAGGGCTCTCCATCTACCACCAGGGATTCGCCGCCGCATCCGAGAGCCAGTGCCTTGCACCGGCCCGCTACGATTCGGTCCTTCCCGGAGCAACGAAGGGCTGGCACCACTACGCGCTCGTCTGGGACGAGAACGGCGTCCCCGGGCTGGAGGGGCCCGTCGCGCTCGCCGCCTTCGTCGACGGCAGGCGCATACCGCTCCACGGCGACACGGGGCTCGCCAAGGCGCCCCGCATGGCTTCGCGGCTCCGCGACAACCCCGCCACGCTGTTCTTCTCGCTCAATCCGGAACTTGACCGCGGCTTCAACAACAAGACCGATTTCCTGATCGACGAGTTCAAGATCTGGTCCGTCGCGAAGCCGCCGCGAGAGGCAATCTAATCGCCATGCGCGACCTTTCCGACATCGACATCGTCATCCTTTCCTACAAGCGCGACGACCTCCTTCGCGACTGCCTCGACTCCCTGAGGCGGACATGCGGCGGCGAACCCCACGTGATCGTCGTGGACAATTCCCCCTCTCCGGCGACGCGCGAGCTCGTGGCGGGGCATGCCGGCGCGGACTACGTGGAATCCTTCGGCAATCCCGGCTTCGCCGGCGGCAACAACCGCGCGATGCCGCGCTGCACCCGTCCCTATACGCTCCTGCTCAACAACGACACGATCGTCCACACCCGCGCCTCGATCGAGACGCTCGCCGCCTTCCTCGACGACCATCCCGCCTGCGCCGCCGCGCAGGGGTCGATGGTCCTCGCGCGCAGCGAGGGACGGCTCGGCGGCACGGGGACCTTCCTCACGCCGTTCGGCTTCCTCTACTCGCCCGGCTTCAACGTGCCGGACGCCGAGGAGTTCCACCATCCCTTCCCCGTCTTCTCCACGATCGGCGCGTTCATGATCTTCCGCCGCGAGATCCTCCCCGCGGTCGGCGGCTTCCTCTTCCACGACCACTTCAAGTCCTACTACGAGGAGACCGACTTCTGCCACCGCGTGTGGCTCTCCGGGAACGAGGTCTGGTTCGTCCCGACCGAGCCGATCGACCACCTCTGCGGCGCGACGATGGGCCTCTTCCCCCGCCGCGAGATGATGCGCCAGTTCATCCGCAACTCGTGGTTCTCCCTCCGGACGTGCCTCGGCCCCTGGCGCCGCTTCCGACTCCTCTCCGCCTACGCCTTCGTCATGGCCGGACATGCCGCGATCCACCTCCTCCACGGCGACTGGCGCACGGCACGCGACGATCTCGGGCTCTACGAGACCTTCCTCTCCGACCGATCCGCCGTACGCGAAACGCGGCGTCTCCTTGCGCCCTTACGGCGCCGCTCCGACCGGGACCTCTTCCGTCGCGTCGTGAAGACCCCCTCCCCCCGCTACTTTCTCCGCTCCGTCCGCGCGAACGGCTGACCGGGCGGCCGAGGACGGCGCCACGCGAGGGCGGTCTCGCACGGCGCATCCGCGCCGGCTTCGGCCGTGTGGCGCGGCTCCGCCGCGCGGAGGCGACATGCTTACGTTTTTCGATTTTGTAAGCATGTTTTGTTGATATGGTGATGGAATCACCATATTGGAATCGTCACCGGCAATGGTCGATTCGCTCATCTTTTCGGGGTCAAACGATTCCGATTCGCTCATTTTTTCGGGGTTGAACCCGTTTGATTCGCTCATCTTTTCGGGATCAAGCCCATCTGATTCGCTCATCTTTTCGGGATTTCGCTTGATTTCCAGCCGGCGATGCCATAGAATCCGCCCCCGTTGGTGACGCAATGAACTACCTTCGGCGCAAAATGGACGAACGGCTCCTTGTCTGGAAGCGCGACGAGCGGAGATTGCCGCTCGTCGTGAAGGGGGCCCGTCAGGTCGGAAAGACCGAGTCGATCCGGGCGTTCGCCCGAGCAAACTACACCCGGTTCGTGGAGATCAACTTCGCGGAGGAGCCCCGATTCCGCGAGGTCGTGCAGGATGGCTATGCGACGCGGGACGTTCTCCGCAACCTGACGAGGATCGAGCCCTCCATCCGCCTTGAACCCGGGCGGACACTCCTCTTCTTCGACGAGATCCAGGAGTTTCCCGATATCGCTTCCACCTTGAAGTTCTTCGCGCAGGACGGGCGCTTCGACGTCATCTGCAGCGGATCGCTTCTGGGCGTTCACTACAAACGGATCTCCCATGTCGGCGTCGGCTACAAGGCCGAGCTGACGATGGAGTCGATGGACTTCGAGGAGTTCCTCTGGGCTCGCGGATACCAGGAGGACTTCATCGAGGACGTCCTCGCAAGCCTCGTGGCGCGCAGGCCGCTCGGCGCCGCCGAGACGACGGCCCTGTCGCGGCTCTTTCTGGACTATTGCGTCCTCGGCGGCATGCCGGCGGCCGTTTCGCGCTATTTCGAGAACGGCACCTTCGAGGGCGTTCTCGGCGTCCAGCGCGACATCGTGGCCGACTACAAGGACGACATGCGCAAGTATGCGGAGGGCGTCGACCAGGCGCGGCTCCTCAACGTGTTCAACCGCATTCCCGTCCAGCTCGCCGCCGAGAACAAGAAGTTCCAGATTTCGAAGGTCGCGAAGGACGCCCGGTTCAAGGACTACCGCGGCTGCATCGACTGGATCTGCGACGCCGGCATCGCGCGCCGGTGCCACTGCCTCTCCTTCCCGGCCTCGCCGCTCCGCGGCAATTTCGATCCGGACCGCTTCAAGCTCTATCTGGCGGATACCGGACTTCTCGTCTCCCTGCTCGACGACGAAACGCAACATGACGTCCGCGCCAACCGCAACCTCGGCGGCTACAAGGGCGGCCTTTTCGAGAACATCGTCGGCGAGGCCCTCGCGAAGCAGGGCTACGACCTGTTCTACTACAAGCGCGAAGACTCCACGCTTGAAGAGGACTTCTTCGTCCGCGCCGGCGACGACGTCGTTCCCGTGGAGGTCAAGTCCACGCGGGGGCGGAGCAAATCGCTCCGCACGCTGATCAACAGCGACCACTACCCGGACATCCGCTGGGGCGTCAAGTTCACGTCCGGCAACGTCGGGTTCGAAAACCGGATTCTCACGATTCCCTACTACACCGCCTTCCTCCTGCGAAGGATTCTCGAACGCGGAGCCCCCTTGCCATAAAACCGTTCCCGGCGCCCGCCTCGCCAAAAACCCCGCGCCGCTCCCCGTTGCCCCGCTCCCGCCGCTTTGCTAGAATCAACCGCGCGAAACGCCCCTTCCCATGAAAACCGTCTATGTCGCCATGAGCGCCGACCTGGTCCATCCGGGTCACCTAGACCGCCGCGTAGCTCGGCAGAAACGGAAATGACAACAACCTTGATTAGCATCGGGAGGCATCTGTAGGGTATGGTTGTACCAGTAATCCTGCTAGCAGTTCTTGCCTTCATAGCGGCAAAACCCTCTAAACGGGTTTTGTTGCAGTCGTACTGTTCTGTTTCCCAAACCCGGTCGATCAAAGGCGTTTTTGTCATCACGGTGTTTTTTTATCATTTCTTCTCTTATGTCCATCTAGAATCGTGGTATGACCTTCCTTTGCGGTATTACTGCTCGTGTTTTGGTCAACTCATGGTTGCGCCTTTTTTCTTTTATTCTGGATACGGGATATTTGAATCCATTAAAACGAAAGGCCGCGGCTACATACAATCGTTTCCTAAACAAAGGATCTTGAAAACACTTTTACATTTCGATTTTGCCGTATGCCTTTTTCTGTTGCTTGATCTCCTCATCGAAGAGCGGGTCTCGGTTTCGAGATTTATGTTGTCTCTGGTGGGTTGGGAATCGATTGGCAATTCAAATTGGTTCATATTTGCTATTTTGTGTGCCTATGTTTCCGTTTTTTCGGCGATGGTTCTCTTCGGGGAAAACTTGTCATTGTCTTTGCTCCTCGTCACGGCGCTGTTGCTTGTGTATGCTGTCGTAATCTCCCAATTCAAAGGACTAACCTGGTATGACACGATTTTTGCATTTCCCTTGGGGTGTCTGCTGTCTCTTCACAAGACCAAATTCGAATCAATAATTCTGCAAAGAAAACTCATTGCACCAATTGGGGCTCTGATTGGCATCCTCATATTGTCGGTAACACAATCTGGCATTATTCCGCCTCGCTTTAACATTATCAAGAGTCAAATCGCATTGTTGGCCTTCCTGTCTGTAATCGTCTTCTTGTCGCTTCACATTCATTTTGAGAACCGGATTTTGAATTGGTTCGGCACGCATGTCTTCGGGGTCTATATCATGCAAAGAATTCCAATGAATTTGTTTTCGTTCCTTCATCTAAACGAATACAACATCTATTTGTTCTTTGTCCTTTCCTTCGCATCCACCCTGGTGCTTTCATCTCTGTTTTCAAAATGGAACACCTTTTTTGACTCTGTCGTTTTAAAATCTTCGCATTGACAACATGCCAACCTGGCCCATCCGGGATGCCTAGACATTGCCAAGATCGTCGCCCTTCCTTTCCCCGTTGCCCCGCTTCCGCCGCTCTGCTAGAATCAACCGCGCGAAACGCCCCTTCCCATGAAAACCGCTTGCGTTGACCCCAATCCCGAGAGCGGAGGCCCAGACTGCCGCGAGGTCGCCTGCTGCGCGGCGGATGCCGCGCCGCGGGGCGACCTCGCAAAGTCGCAAGCCTGCGCGCCGATCCTCCTGCTCGGGTTCAACCGCCCCGATCTGCTTCGCGGACTCGTCGAGATTCTTGCGAAGGTCCAACCGCCGAAACTCTATCTGGCGGTCGACGGCCCGCGACCGGGGCGAGAGGGCGAAGCCGATGCTTGCGCCGCGTGCGCCGCCGTGCTGGACAATCCTGGTTGGCCGTGCAAGGTCGAGAAGCTCGTCCGCTCCGAGAACCTCGGCTGCCGTCTTGCCGTCACGGGAGCCATCGACTGGTTCTTCTCGAAGGAGGAGGAAGGCATCATCCTCGAGGACGACTGCTGGCCCGATCCGTCCTTCCTTCGCTTCGCCACGGAACTCCTTGAACGCTACCGCAACGACGGGCGCATAGGAATGGTTTCGGGCGACAACTATTTCGGCTTCATCTCCGACACAAAGGCTTCCTACCGATTCACGAACCAGGTCTTCATCTGGGGTTGGGCGACCTGGCGCCGCGCGTGGAAACTGAACGAATCCGATCCCGAATCATTCCGGAAGGACGGTGAAGCAATCATCCGTCAGGCAAATCTCACGCGCCGCAGTCGCATCTTGTATTCGCGGTTTCTTGCGGATGTTCTCGAAACGCGTTCCACCTGGGACGTCCCGTGGATGCTTTCGCTCCAGCGGCACGGTCTTCTTTCCGTCATGCCTCGATGCAATCTGATTGCGAACGAGGGATATGGGCGAGCAGGCGGCACCCACACTAACGGTTTTGCCTACGACCAGTATTTGTTCGCCAAGAAATCATCCGTCGAGTTTCCGCTCATCCACCCCGAAACGGTTGCCCGCGACGAGGCGGCAGATCGGCTTCACGAACTGCGCTCTTTCGCCTGGCTTCCGCGCATCTTAACCGTGGTCGGGCTCTGGCTCGGTGCAATCGGACGCACCATTGTTCGAACTATGCATCCTATTGAGAGATTATTGCCTTGGTTGTTTCGCATATGAAAACACCTCAAGACAATCAAAGACCGGAAGCCAGATATCCTTCATTTCCTTCAAAGGAGGATTGTTCCGGATGCGGATCCTGTGTTGAGAGCTGTCCTGCAAAAGCCCTTTCCCTTGTTCCTGATTCCGAGGGTTTTCTCTATCCCAATCTGAATCCGGGAAAATGTCTTTCGTGCGGAAGATGTTCGCGCGTTTGTCCCGTCCTGCATCCCCCCGCGTCCGTTCCGCCTCTTTCCTGTTTAGCCGCCCGTTCGGCCGATTCCGACATCCGAAAGGTCTCTTCATCGGGAGGCGTCTTTGCCGAACTTGCGAAGATTGTTCTTTCCAAAGGTGGAATTGTCTATGGCGCAGCCATGGACTTCCCAGAATGCACAACGCGCCATGTCTACATCAAATCCATCGACGATCTTCCTCGTATTCAAGGATCCAAATATGTTCAGGGAAACGCATCGGATCGTTTTCCTGAAATTCAAGAGTTCCTGAAAAATGGTGAAACTGTTCTTTTTTCAGGACTGCCATGCCAGACCGCAGCGCTAGCGTCATTTCTGGGTGCAGTTCCACCGAACTTGATCTTGGTCGATCTGATTTGCCATGGCGCACCATCGCCAGATGTGTTCTTGCAATATCGCAACGAGTTGCTTAACAGAGTAAACGGAATTCGTGTTCTTAGCTTGGCGTTTCGAGACAAGCAACGAGGATGGGGCAAGACCTCCTCAACATGGCGGATCGAGAGAGGATCTGATATTCTCCGGTTAGAGGACGACCTTTTTGTCAAAGCGTTTTCGCTTGACCTCTTTTCCCGTCCTTCTTGCCACCGTTGCGCGTTCCGCAGTTTTGCGACCGCTGCAGACATCACCCTTGGCGACTACTGGGACGGGAAAAACGCTCCCTCCGACTGGGATGATGAAACCGGCATCTCCGTTGCCTTGCTTCATTCGACAAAAGGACAAGAGTTGTTTCTAGCAACTCCGAAAGTAGTTTTGCCATCGGTGGAAACAACGCTAGTCGACATCCTTTGCGGTAATTCGTCCCTCGTTCGGAGTTTCTCGCCCAATCGTTGTCGGAGATTGTTCTTTTTCTTGCGAAAGAGACTTTCTTTTCGGCTCTCTGTTCGGTTGTCGCTAGGGATTGACTATCTGCTATCTCTGCCCGGACATCTTCGTCCCTCTGCGTTGCGAAAACGTTTCGGAAGGAGACAAAAATGAAAGTCGGCATTTTTACGCTCCCTTTCCATTCAAATTATGGTGGAATTCTGCAGGCTTGGGCGTTGCAGGAAACGTTACGGCGGTTGGGGCACGAGCCGATTTTTCTTCGGCAACCGGGATTCCAGGCGCCATGGTTGTTACAGCCTTTTGCCATAATGCGGCGAACCATGCTACGGATACAAGGTCGCTCCGTTCCTCTTTTGGCTCGGATTCATGATGCGCGACTTGAACAAAGAATCGCGTCTTTTCCGCTTTTGCATCTTTCGCAAAGTCCCGTTCTTCCCGATGCCGAGCGCCGAGAGCGGTTCGTACGGGAAATGGGCATCCGCGCCGTTATCGCCGGAAGCGATCAGATTTGGCGTCCTCAACATACTTCTGCGGCGTATTTTCTCGATTTTCTCGATAATATGCCAGATGTTCGCCGAATCGCATACGCTGTTTCCTTCGGCACAGACACCGTGGACTTCGGACGGAATTTGACGAACTATTCCGCCTTGGCAAAACGATTCAATGCGATTTCCGTAAGGGAGGATGGCGCTATCCCGGTCGTCGAGCGCCTTTTTGGTATTTCTCCCAACCAGACACTGGACCCGACAATGTTGGTCCCGACATCGGAATATAGGCGAATTGCAGTCAAAACAAACGAGGACCGCATAGCCGCCTATTTTCTATCGGGCGCGATTGCTCATGCACCATTGCTCGAACAATTGCAAAATCGTTTGCGGACCCCAATTGCAGTATTGCCTACCGCAGCGGATTGTATCGATCAGTTGTTGCCAGCCCCCATGCCTTCCGTGGAAGAATGGCTTGGTACAATGATTCAAGTCCAAAGCCTTGTGACAGACTCTTTCCATGGAACGGTCTTCGCCATCCTTTTCGGCAAATCTTTCGTTTCCTTTGACAATGGTAGCGGCGCTGGACGGATTCGCTCACTGCTTTCCCTTTTTAATCTCAACGAACGGTTGCTTTCGTTTGATGCTCCCATAGACAGTGTCTACCGTTTACTCGCGAAACCTCTTCAAACGGAAGAAATCGGGAATCAGCTACAGTTGCTCGTTAATTCATCACGCAAATTCTTGGAACAAGCCTTAATCTAGCTCCAGGTTTGCCGAACCCAGTTTTCTTCGCCTTCTGAGGATTGCTTTAAGTTGGCAAATCATAGCGACGAAGTGAATTAGAACGGAGGGAGAAGAGAACTCCGAGCAATTCTTCCCTTCAATACGAGCAAGACTTCATCCAGATTCCTTCGAAAAGGAACCGGACGAATCGAACGATGGAACGGACCGTCCACGCGGTCTTGCAGGGAGGATGGTCGCCGAGAGCGGCGAAGAAGTCGAGGATGCGGGACTCGTCCTCCTTCCAGCGCGCGTGGCGCTCCTCCGCTTTGCGGAGCCGCGTGGCGGGGTCGGTCGCGGGAAGCTCGATCCGGGTCGGATTCCGCATGTCCACGAGGCGTCCGTTCACGCCGTCCTCGACGGCTTCGTCCATCGTGGCGTCCTTGTGCGCGACCACGAACTTCCCGGCCGCGAGCGCTTCGAGGAAGGACATGCCGATCCCCTCGGCGAACCGCGGGGCGATGTAGACGCCGGGCTCGGAAAGCAGGGCGCGGTATTCCTCGTCGGGGAGGTAGCCCCCTTCGTGCAGTTCGACATGGTAGGCTTCGCGAAAAGCCTCGGGAATCGGCGCGAGCGGCTGTCCGGATTCAGGTCTGCGAACAACCATCAGTTTATCCAGGTCGGCCGGATCGAAGAGCCGGCCGACCTGTTCCAGACCGACCTGCCCGCGGTCCCAAAGCACGGCGACGCGCGGATCACCCGGCGCGGGCGAGGGCGGCAGCGCGAAGCGGACGTCGAGGAGATTCTTGACGCCGCAACGTCGTGCGTGTTCGGAAATCCGGCCGCAGAAGGAAAGGACCGCCATCCCGGAATCCGCGATGCGGCGCCACTGCCAGCGGGATCCCCATTCGTTGTCGTACATCGGCACGAACACGCAGCGCTTGCCGGGCTCGGCGATGCGGAAGCGCGAGGGAAGGAACTCCAGATAGACGATTACGTCGGCCCATGCGACCTTGTCGGCGGGAATCCGGACGCGGTAGTGCGCGTCGTAGTAGAAGACCTCGACCTCGAAGGATCGCCGCAGCAGATCGGCGAGGAAGTCGAAGGACTTCGTCGTCTTGTGGCAGACGTGGTCGACGAGGAGAATGCGCACGGGGAGGGAAGAGAGGGAGAGGGGGAGGTGATCAAGCGGAAGGGACGCTGAACGGCTCCCAATCGTCGGCGCCGTCGCAGAGGACCTGGAGAAGCCGGTAGTTGAGGTAGAGTTTTTCGCGGCCGGAAGGGATTTCGCGGAGAATGCCGGCTTCGGACAGCGCGTGAAGGTACCGGCCGGCGGTCTGCTGCCGGGCGACGCCGGCATCGACAAGGTTCCGGATCCTGCAATAGGGAAGCTTGAACAGGGTGTCGATCAACTCGTGGGAGTACAGCCGTCCTCCCAGCGCCTTGATCGCGGTTTTCGTTTCGCCCATCAGGCGGACGACGACGCGGATTCGGTCCGCGGTCCACTCCGCCGTCCGCCGGACGGCCTCCATGAAATACAGCAGCATCGGTTCGTAGTTCCCCGTCGTCCGGACATCGCCTAGCGCGCGGTAGTACGCCCCCTTGTCGCGGACGATTTCGCCGCTGAGATAGAGAACGGGTTGCTCGAGCAGGCCCTCCTGGACGAGGAAGAGCACGCACAGAAGCCGGCCGGTCCGTCCGTTTCCGTCGGGAAACGGGTGGATCGATTCGAACTGGTAGTGTCCGGCGGCCATGCGGACGAGCGGATCGAGGCCAAGGGAATCGTCGTTGAGGAAACGCTCCCAGTCCGCAAGCAGGCTCCGGATGCGGTCCTCTCCGACCGGCGGCGTGTAGACGACTCGGCCCGTCCCCGACTCCCGCAGCGTGCATCCCGGAATCTTGCGAACATCGATGCCAGGATCGGATTTCAGGATGCGGCACAGTTCGACGGCCATGTTGGTGCAGATTGGACGCTCTTTGAGCATCCGGACGCCGCGGAAGATGCCCTCGCGGTAACCAAACGCCTCCTTCTGGGCCGGAGGGAGCTTTTCGAGGAAAAGGTCCGGGTGAGAATCCCGCCGGAACAGTTCGTCGTTGGTCGTGACGACGTTTTCGATTTCCGAACTCGCCTGCGCTTCCATCAGCGGAAGCGTCCGGGTCAGGATCTCGCGATTTGGAAGAAGTCCCGAGCAGGCATCCATCCGCGCCAACGCGGCACGCGCC
>JAEEGL013159676.1_pt1 | contig 12324 bp, 13 predicted proteins | sample 9134231 | NCBI WGS metagenome assembly JAEEGL01 (sample SAMN16246548, study PRJNA631951) | gut metagenome | biome: gut microbiome; feature: rumen; material: fiber-attached | host: Bos | place: Iran: Karaj | collected 2018-10 | reverse complement strand
GATCTACTAACCCAGTCTCTATATGTATATATATTACCAATAGTTCGTAATTGGTTTCGTTGTCATGGCACTAATATATAAAATCTTGCAGTTCAGGGTTAAGTTTACTTTCGACCAAATCGAAGTCTGGCCGCCAAGTTGGATTCACAATAACGTATTCAACTACCCCACAGAGAGGTTCGTAGAGATTTAGATACCGCGCACCACCGAAATTCAATAACCCCGTCAGGGGTTGTTTGATTTCGGTAATAAAAACAACTAGACGAGAACTAAGTTCGCCTTTGGTAGGAGATGGGGGAAAAGAAAGCTCGCCTTCTTTTCTGAGGCGACGCCCCAAAGTATGCTCGCTTCTAGCGAGCAGAGTCTAGTCAGGCGCACCATTAAAATCAAGAAACCCCGTCAGGGGTTATTTTTGCGGAGTCGACGCCATAAAATGCTACGGAGTCTTGTTCTTCAGGGCTTTCACTGTTGCCCAGCTTGTAATGTCGGTAAATCTATCTAGTGGTGTAACCAACCGTACGTTATTGCTAAAAGTTCGGACATTACGGTTGTAATAATAAGTAAGGGACGGCTGATAAATACCAATGGCTGGCACGTCATTCACCCAGTACTCTAGGAACGTCTCATACTTCTTGGCTCGCAGTGCTTCGTCCAAAGTGTCCCGTGCGCCCAATAGTAGGTCATCCACTAATGCATTGCGATAATTAGACAAATTCAAGCCCGCCCCAGAAGTCTGTGATGAGTGGTAATAAGGCAGCAGATCTGGATCGGCTCCTAACTCTATTTCGTACAATAATACATCATAGCTGCGTTTGCTAACGATATTATTGATGAAGTCCTGATTTTCTTCATATACTGATACATGCGCTTGTATTCCCAAGGATTCCAGTTCGGTCTTGAGCACATCTGCAACTTCGGGCAAATACCTGGAATTAACAGTAGCAATCTCCAAACTAAGAGGGTTGTCTCCAGACAATTCAGATATTTTTGCTTTTGCTGACTCTGTATCCTCGCCTGGGATCTCTGGATATGCTGTTAACTCAATTTGGGACGTCAAAAGCGGGTAGTCCAAATTTACAGTATCAGGCGCAGCTTCACGAATCTTTTCAATATCTATGCCCTGGCGAATCGCTGCACGCAGGTCGGTCTTTTTTAATGATGAATTAGAAGTATTAAAGAAAATGTACGCCCCAGAGCTAATACTGGAATCTTTTTGCTGGTATTGCCCAGCTGTTATCCTGGAGTTATCCGCCCCTGATAGTTCTGCCGTTGCTGTCACTGTCCCGCTATTTAGAGCTCCAATAATTGACTCTTTATCACCATAAGTGTGTACAGAAAAACTACTCAATAAGGGCACGCCTTTGTAATAATATGGATTTGCCGATAAATAATACACCTTTTCTCCGCTATTGGGTATAGACTGTAATGCATTAAAGCTAAAAGCACCTGATGTAACTGGAGCATTAGAAAAAGTGTCTTCGATCAAATTCCTAGGATCACTGTCATCTAGTTCATGTTTTGGAACTACTGGTATATTCAGCGCAGATACAAAATCCGCATAAGTTGTCGGCAGAGAAAATACTATATCGCCATTGTCATTTTCTGATATTTCTACATTTGAAAGGCTAGAATCGTATACGGAATTTACGGCCGGACTCTTAATTAGATCAAGTGTAAATATCACATCCTCATTTGTTATAGGGTGTCCATCGGACCATTTTAGCCCTTCTCTTAGATGCATTGTCCATACTTTGCCATTTTCACTTGGCAATATCGATTCGGCTAAACCAATGCCAGGATGCCCAGAGTAATCTATTGTAGAAATAGTTGCAAACATTAGCTTACTCAATGCGCGCTCGCTATTAGTAGTAGCAAATAGTGGATTTAGTGAGTTGACTTCCCCTAGAGTGGCTTCTGTGTAATTTCCGCCATTAGTAAATATATCCTCTGCATAAGATTCCATAAACCACATAGATTGTGTGATAGCAAGCAATATCAACGCGACCACTAATAGCCCCCATTCCAAAATTAAAAGACGAATACTATGAATATGCGAAACGCGCCTGATTAGATTGTCTTTTATGTGCTCCTTGCTATCCTCACTCGCTTGTGAAGTAGCACGAAAAACATTTCTCAAGAATTTTTGCCCACGCTTTTTTACTGAACCACTCATATTATGCCGGAATTAACAAAAGCCCCAAAATAGACAATACAAATATTACAGAAAAAATTATTGTCGCCACGAACAAAGATTTTTCCAACCCGCGACGAGTAGTATAAAGCTCTCCAGAACTGCCAAACCCAGCTCCAAGTGAAGCGCCGCGCTGTTGCAGTAAAATCAATAAAATAGTCAACACTGCCGACACAAAAGTAACTACTTCTAAAAAACTTCCTAATTGCATATTCAATAACTCCTATACCTACTTTAGCATACTCTTTCGCTTAAGTAAAGTATGATATGTGATGGCAAAACGGTGCGACTCTTCATCTATGCGTGCTATTAGCCTAGCTATATGTGAGCTGCTGGGAAGCTCTTTTGTCTCTCCAGTGGGTGTTACTATTTTTACTTTTGCCGATTTTGAATGGTCCCCAGATTTGTCTCTGCCGATCACTGGGATATTGTACTCCTCTATCAGAGGCAAGATTGCCCTTATCTGATTAGCTCCACCATCAAGAACAATTAGATCTGGATAATCCCAATCTTTATGCTTTAGCCTCCTAGTCAACATCTCCCTCATACTTTTAAGATCGTCATTTCTACTCGTGTGTATCTTAAACTTGCGATACTCGCTTCTGGCTGCCGCACCATTAATAAATACTACCATGCTTCCAACAGTATTCTCGCCAGATTGATGTGAAATGTCGTACCCTTCGATTCTGCGAGGTGGCTTCTCGAGCCCTAGTAGATCCTGTAACTGCCTTAAAGCTTGATCACTAGATATATCTAGGAACTCTTTGTCTGAAAAAACAATCTTTTTCCTTAGTTCTCTTAGCCCAAACAGCTGATCTCTTGCTTCTGCTGCTAACTCATAATTACCTTTCAGTGCCTCGTCATGCATGGTTCTTTCTAGGTCATGTAACATTTTTTTTCCATCGCCTTCCAAATAGCGAATCAACTTGCGTAAATTTCGTTTATAATCCTTTGCTGTAGACTTGCCTATTTCTATTCCTGGCGTAAGCCCGAGATCAGTGTCCAAAGTTTTACTGCCATTATATGGCTTTACGTAATACGGGAAGATTTTTCGCATTATTCTAAGAGCCTTCTCTACTGCCGCCTTCCCATAAAATGGTCCTATATATGTAGCCTTATCATCTAGAGGATTTCTCGTAAAAGATACATATGGGATTTCGTCGTTCATATTAATACGTACATAACTTACAGATTTGTCGTCTCTCAGCAGAATATTCCACTTTGGCATATAGCGTTTTATCATCTCTGCTTCCAGAAAGAGTGCATCCATTTCGGTATCTACTACTATCCAGTCAGTATCTGTGATCTCCGCCACCAATGCTGCAGTTTTTACATCTTTCTTTGAGTTTTGAAAATATTGACGAACGCGGTTTTTTAATACTGCAGCCTTCCCTACATATATTATTTCACCATCAGAGTTCTTGTGAAAATAAACTCCCGGCTGAGCGGGGAGTTTTGTTAGTTTTTGTTTAAGAGACTCTACCATCCTTTAATTATAACACACTTACGGCTATTTGTCAATCTCGCCAGGCTTACGATCGACCCCCTCTACGATTTCAACTTCATCGACATCAGTTGAAATCTTTTGCATAACATCAGAAAGATCTAAGTACTCTGGAGGTTCTGGCACATTTATGCTAGACGGATATGTAAAGTTCAGATCTGCCGTTACTGTACCTTCATCTATCTCCGTACTAAAATACAGCCTAGTAAAAATATCATCATTATCTACCTCTACGTATATATCTGGTAGACCTTCCAGAACACCAGCGACATCTCCATCATCTACCAGTGTATCGTTTTCTAAATTAAGGCAAGAATATACGCGATCTAGTAGGGTGGTACTACGAATAGAGTTGACAAAATCTGCAAAATTCTTTGAATCAATACCAACCTTATGCACAGGATATTGGGCGCTAGATATTGGAATGTTACCATTGGCAGATATCACAAATGGATATTTATTATAAAGGTCTGCAGCGCTGTGCTTATTTGCATAAATAGCGCTAGCTAAGTCCACTATGCAGCTATCGTTATCTGTGGAGAGTGTAGAGCCTGCGAACAATTCCAAATCACCAACTGATATTTTGACCCATTCACCGTCTATTATCTCTGCAGCATCCATTATAGACGAAATCACGGCAATAGTTCCCTCGTCCAACACTATCTGCCCAGTAGTAACTAAAGACTCCATGCCCGCATTGACAATATTGGATTCACTACATTCTTCATCGCCAATACATTGTAGCAGGCTTGGGCTATTATCTTGGCAGACCGAGTCATCGCCACAATCCTCCACGTCGTTTAGCTTCTTTGCTACTTCTATCAAGTATGATAATCCAGAATCTTCAATTGCGTTAGTTAGGCCCTCGAGTTTTACAAATAAATCATCACCAGAAGCATACACCTCGTCAAGCTGTATTTCTATATTTCCCGCATTACGAATAGTTGCCGTTATCGTGGCACTGGAATTATTAATTAACGACCACTCTCTAAATTTGGAGTTTATAGAAATGTTTATCTCTGGTATTAATGCACTCGAATCACTTGCGGTTATCTTAATATCTCCGTTGATTACTATTTTGTCTGGCGCTTCCCCATTTACTATTTTTGTTATTGCGGCGGATACAGAGTCCTTTTTATTACGTAATATCATAGCAGCCGCGATGCCGCCACCGACTAGAGCAATAATCGCAATGATGACACCCACTATAAGCCCAGTTTTATGTTTTTTAGGTGCAACATCCACGGGCGCGGCCTGCTGCATTGGCCTATCCAGTGATGATGTGCTCCCCGCTATATAATTAGCCCCCTGCGCAGTGAGTATGGGATTATTCTTCATATTGTCCGAATCTTGATTCATGCCGCTCCTTACTTATCAAATCTTAAGCATATTGTATCATATTTTATAGCAAAATAAGTTATAATAATAAATATGGAAAAGAATACGATAAGCAATATCAAAGCAAGACAAGTCTTAGACTCCAGGGGTAATCCCACAGTGGAAGCCGAAGTCTTTTTAGAGAATGGTGGTTTTGGTCGTGCCATTGTGCCATCCGGCGCGTCTACTGGTACACTTGAGGCTCTAGAGCTTCGCGATGGCGACAAAAACTGTTACGGTGGCAAGGGCGTCTTAAAAGCAGTCTGGAATATCAATTCCAAGATCCGCGATGTTTTAGTAGGTAATACTTCCGAATTACGCGCGGTTGACCAAATGATGCTCGAGATTGATGGTACCGACAACAAGAGCAACCTTGGCGCTAATGCTATTTTGGCAGTGTCACTGGCTACCGCCAAAGCCAATGCTGATGCCGAGGGCATGCCTTTTTATAAATATATAGCAGAGCTAGCTGGTACCGAGGATGAAATGTCTATCCCAATGCCGATGATGAATGTAATGAATGGTGGCGAACATGCTTCATGGGCGACAGATTTCCAAGAATACATGATTATGCCACTGGGCGCTGGCAATATAGCTGAGGCCGTGCAGATGGGTGCGGAAGTATTCCATGCTCTCAAGAAAGTGCTGGAAGAACGTAACTATCCTACTACTGTAGGCGATGAGGGTGGCTATGCTCCCAAGGTGCGCGATGGCAACAACGAGCCACTAGAGTGCATCAAATACGCAGTAGATAAGACTCGTTATCAATTCGGCAAAGATATCGCTATAGCTATGGATATTGCATCAAGCGAATTCTATGATCAAGATCATTATGTTCTCAAAACCAACGGCGACTGGAAATCCGCTGACGACCTTATTAATTGGTATACATGGATTATTGATAATTATCCAGTAGTGTCCATAGAAGATGGTTTGGCGGAAAACGACTGGAATAACTGGAAGATTATGACAGAGCGTATAGGTGGTCGCGTGCAACTGGTAGGTGATGACCTCTTTGTTACAAACGTCAAATTATTAGAGCGTGGCATTACTGAGCACGCTGGTAACGCCATACTTATTAAGCCAAATCAAATCGGTAGCCTAAGCGAAACCATCGATGCTGTGCTTCTCGCCAAAAAATCCGGCTTTCGTACTGTCATGTCTCATCGATCTGGCGAGACCGAGGATGTATCTATAGCTCACCTCGCCGTGGGACTAGGCACTGGTCAGATCAAAACAGGTTCCCTTTCTCGCAGCGAACGCATAGCTAAATATAACGAACTTATCCGCATCGCTGAAGATAATTCGCGCCTAGGATTGCGGAATCCTTTCAAGGCTATCTTTTCATAGAATTCGCTTCGCGAAATCCATCATAGAAGTTCTCGGACACTTTAGGGTGTCCGATCTTGTCGGCGGCCTTCACGATATCCTCCACCTTATCGGTGATAGTAAATATTTGTGTGTCTCGTACGTTGATTAGCCGCATCAACATCATTTTTCCAATTATTTTGTCAAAGCCCTTCCAATAGTCTTTCCCCACCAAGAATACTGGCATTTTTGGCATCTTGGATTCTTGCATTAAACATAGTATTTCCGATAGTTCATCCATAGTGCCAAATCCTCCTGGGAAAAACGCAAATACTTTGGCCGACATCGCCAAGGATACTTTACGCGCAAAAAAATATTCAAAAGTTATGCAATCAGTCAGGTAGGGGTTAGGGTGCTGCTCGTGTTTGAGCGTGATATTTAGTCCGATAGATCTACCACCAATTTCATAGGCGCCATGATTTGCTGCTTCCATTATACCTGGACCACCACCAGTAATTACCGCATGTCCATGCTCGGCTAGCAGGTGCCCCAGTCGAAAGGCTCTTTTGCAATGTTTATCGTCCTGTGGTAGCCTCGCCGACCCAAATACAGTCACACCCTGCGGGAAAGATCGCACTATTTGCAGCCCACTACCCAAGTCTCTGGCATAAGCATTTGCGCGTTCCAAGTCAGCAATTGTCAATTTCTTTAGTAGATCCTGTTCCGTTTTTAACATTTATTCTCCTTATATTTTTTGTATTGGCATAGGATGCAGGGGTTCATTGCCGCTTAATATTCCGCGATTAGCCCCCAATTTAGACACCACGGCGGTAGAATTTGCCGAGGCAAATATCAGCGAGTTGCGGAACGATTTGCCGCTTGCATAGTGGGCCAAAAATCCAGATCCAAAAGCATCTCCTGCTCCAGTAGCATCCTTTACCTTGCGGTCCTCATATATTCCAAATCTATAAATCTCCTCGCTGTTACCAGCTATTCCGCCCATAGCCCCGTCCGTGATGATGACAATATCTACGTAATTATTTAGACGATAGAGTAATTCTACCAGCGTATTGCCGGGCACCAGCTCCGACGCCTCAGACTTATTGACATTAAGTATTGTTATATACTTAAGCAACCTCGCTAACTCTTTGACATTTCGCAGCTCCTTTACGCCAGGATTAAACATTACTTTTGCTCCTATGGCTTGCGCTTTAACTAAAAATCTTTCCAGCGTATCCAGATCTCCGCCTAGAGTAGTAATATATAGCCATTCTGGGCATATCATATCTAGATCATCTTCGGAAAAATTACCAAATTGATCGCTCGCTCCCCTGCAAGTCAAAATAGTGCGTTCACCACTTTCGCTATCTAGGAGTATCACTGATGTGCCTGTAGATTTCCTTTCCAGTACATTAATATAGCTAGTGTCTATGCCTTCTTTATCGAGTGTCTTGGTTATGGCATAACTAGCCGCGTCTTTGCCGGTATTGCCTATAAATATAGCTTCATGTCCATGTCTTGCAAAGGTAATAGCAGAGTTTACGCCCCCTCCGCCCACCTCGTATGATATTTTGTCTATATCAACTTTAGACCCCACCAACACTTTGCCGAATATCGCTGCATTGCCAATATTTGTAGGCCTAAGGTCATCATGGTCTATAAGATAGACGTCTTGCAGTGCCGACCCTAATGATACTATCCTCGCCATTACAGTGCCACTCCATTCTTGTCTATTTCTGCTACTAGCTCTTGAAACGTTTCGGCTGGGTTTGGTGACATAGATATCGCAGAGCCTACATTTATCACATCTAAGTCTGCGTGTGCTAACGCCCTAACGTTTGATACGTTTGCGCCACCATCCCATCCTATCTCTAGCTCTGGCTTCATGTTTCGTACTAGAGGGATTTTTTCCATCTGCATTAAGTCGGCCTGCCCACCTTGGGCTCCAAGTTGACCCGCAAATATCAATACGTGATCAACTACATCTATATAGGCTTTCGCATTGCCAGGATAAGTAGATGGCAGTAGCGCCACGCCAGTTTTGATTCCAGCGCTTTTAAGGCTGTCAAACACTGGAAAAAGATTCTCGCTAGCCTCGGCGTGCAGTATGCATAGTGATGGATTTAATTTTAGTACTGTATCTAGATACAATGATGGCTGTGCTACCATCAAATGTAGATCCGCTTGCCAATTTTTTGGCCACCACACATCGGTAATGTCTAGTGTCTGGCTTGGTGCGAATATCCCGTCTGTTACATCTATCTGGACTCTACGCGTAAAAATATTGATTCTTTCCACCTGCATGCGGTATTCTTCTTTGTCGGCAGACAAAATCGATGGTACTATTGATACCGTCCTAATCATAATCGCCTCTTTCGTCTAACCTATTTATTCGTCGGATCCGGCGCTCATAATCTATAAATTTCGTGTTTAGGAATACCTCAATCAGCCCTTGCATTTTATCTAGCTCCAAGAAATGTGCCGCCAAGCAAAGCACATTAATATCATCATGCTCGCGCGCTAACTTGACTGACTCTTCCGAATCGCAATTTGCCGCACGTATGCCTTTAAATCTATTGGCTTGAATCGTCATGCCGTGTGCAGAATCGCAGATTAATATTCCTCTCGCATCGCGATTCTTGCGCACCATCTTGGATACTGCTATAGCGGGGTCATTGTAGTCATTCTCAGAAGAATCATAAGTGCCTAAGTCATTTACGTTATAGTCTTTCTTAGCTAGGAACCCCAATATTTTTTGTTTTTTTTCGAGCCCTTTGTAGTCCGCTCCGACGAATATTTCCATTAATTCTCCTTCCCAAAATCCACAGCTAGCTCCACTAGTCTATTAGAATATCCCCACTCGTTGTCATACCATGCGACTATTTTTATCATATTGCCACCCACTACATCCGTTAGTGGCAAATCTACTATACAAGAATGTGGATCACCGATAAAATCAGACGATACCAGCTCTTCTTCTGTCACTCCAAGTATACCTTCGTAGTAGGGCTCTTTTGCGGCTTTTTTGAATGTTTTGATAAGATCTTCCCTAGTAACATCTGTCTTGAGTATAGCGGTAATGTCAGATAACGACACTACTGGTGTAGGTACGCGTACCGACAGACCGTTAAACTTGCCAGCTAAGCTAGGTATAGTGAGCGCAGCGGCTTTGGATGCGCCCGTAGTGGTAGGCACAATATTTTCAGCGGCACTTCTAGCTTCTCGTAGGTCTTTCGCTGGGGCGTCCAATATCCGCTGAGATCCGGTATAAGAGTGCACCGTAGTCATCATAGCCTTATCTATACCATATGTGTCTTCAAGTACTTTCATGATAGGCGCGATACAGTTGGTAGTACACGATGCGTTAGAAATGATCTCGTCGCTTGCGTCTACTACTTCTTCATTTACGCCAAGTACTACTGTCTTGGCTCCTTCTCCCTTGGCTGGGGCAGATATTACTACTTTCTTAGCACCAGCTTTTATGTGTGCGCGCGCGTCCTCTGGCTTGGTGAAAAACCCCGTAGATTCTATTACTACATCTACGCCGAGCTTCGCCCATGGTAAGTTTGCTGGATCTTTCTCTGCAAATACCGGTATCTCACGAGTATTCACGATGATAGAATTTTCTTTTGCGGATACATTTTTGCCATAAGCTCCGTACGACGAGTCGTGCTTTAGTAGATGTGCCAGAGTCGCAGCGTCAGTAATGTCATTAATCGCTACCACCTGTACGTCGTGCCGCTCCAATAATATTTTTAGTGCATTGCGTCCGATTCTTCCGAACCCATTAATAGCCACCTTTACCATTTTACCTCCTAATCTTCTTAAGGTAATTATAGCATACTTTTGAATAATTGTTGAAATTCATGGCTTTGTTGCATAATTCGCTAGTATTGATGAACGCTAATTTGTTAGAATAACAGAACGGAGTTATATTATCTACTGCGATTGAGGAACATTAAGACCAAACTCGGCTTTAGCGAGTTTGGTCGCCGGAGGGGCGGAGTGATGTGGTAAAATTACTTACCACATCACGTAGCTTCCGAAATGCAGTAGATAATGTAACTCTTGTGGAATATCTATTTATATCCTCCGTAATATAATGAATTGTGCAACTATATAGTAAACCAAAAATTGGACTGGAAGTTAATTCCAGCCCAAGCACTAGCATTGATAAAATTGTCTAGTAGGGATGCCTCGCAACGAATACGGCTGATCTTATCAGACAATCCCAGCGGGATTGTCTGGCTAAAAACAAAAACTGAGTTGGGATTGACTTCCAACTCAGTTTTCTAGCTGGCCTTTTCTGCTAAACTCTTTTCCTCCGGAAAAGAGTTTAAGCGCTAGCGCGCAAAGTGTGCGAAAGCGCGGTTCGCCTCTGCCATCCTATGGCAATCTTCCTTCTTCTTGAAGGCAGCGCCAGTTTCGTTGTAAGCATCTACTATTTCAGCTTCCAAGCGCTTTGCATATGGCATACCACTCCTGGCTCTTGCAGACTGCACTAGCCATGAAAAGGCAAAATGCAGCTGTCTGTGCCCATGAATTGGGAAAGGTATCTGGTAATTAGCGCCACCTACGCGGCGAGATTTCACTTCGAAATCCGGCGATACATTGGCGATGGCTTTCTCTAGTACCTCTACTGGGTTTTCAGACTTTAGCTTTTTGGCAGCACCTTCTATAGCGCTATATACTGCGCGTTCGGCTACTTGCTTTTTGCCATCTAGCATAGACTTGTTGATGAGTCTTTGTACTAGGATAGACTGATATTTGCGATCAGGATTTACTTTTCGCACTAATGATTTGGTAGTTTTACGTGGCATTACTTACCCTCCTTTTTGGCGCCATATTTACTGCGCCCTTGCTTGCGACCTTGCACGCCCTGGAGATCCAGCGTACCGCGTACTATATGATAACGTACACCAGGTAGATCTGGTACACGGCCACCGCGTACTAGTACTACAGCGTGCTCCTGCAGATTGTGACCTTCGCCACCGATATAGGCCCAGACTTCTTGGCCGTTAGTTAGGCGCACACGTGCTACCTTACGCATAGCGGAGTTAGGCTTTTTTGGCGTCTTGGTAGTTACTTTTATACATACACCACGTTTTAAGGGTGCAGCTTTCTCGTAGCGCTTGGTCTTCAGGGTATTCACTATAGACCCAAGTGCTGGAGATTTGGATTTTTTCGCAGCCTTTTTCCTGGGCTTACGAATCAACTGATTGATAGTTGGCATTTTCTCTTCCTTTTAGATTAATATATTATATATGGTAGTACCCACTACGCTATATATAGCGTCTGTACGGCCAATTCGCAGCTACAGTACACCATATCTAGTGGTCACTACTTGCTGGTTTGTTTACAGCAATCCCAAACCAGCCGAAACTCTTGAGATCATTATATCATACTTATCCTCAAAAGTCCACAGCACTACTCTCGCACTGTATTATGGCCTCAAATGGATTTCAGAAAGGCTGGAGGCAGGCAAAGCTAAACCTACCTAGCTACACAACGCAACGAGAAGCCGTAATCCCTATAGCCGCTATCCTGAGGGTACAGATCCCCATAGGCATTGAAACTGAGACGGTACGAACCATTACTGCTTCTAACTACACTAGACCAGTAGAACCCGTAGCGGCCTACGTCGCCCGAGCTGCCACTCCAGTAGCCACCATATACGAAATAGGTAGGGTTGTTCTGGATATTACCACTGATGCCTGCAGTTAAGCCTTGGGTATTCTTTAGGTTTAGGTAAGACTTATCACCATCATAGGTAGGTAGTCTCCAGCCAGCAGGGCAGATGGATTGGTTTACGTCTGTATATCGTGTAGTATATGAGCTAGAGTCATTCATAGCTACTGCAGCAGTCCAGTTGTAGTAGTTACCTACATGATAGTGAGTACCACCAGACGTAGCGGATGGGTCTGTTGTGGTTCTGTTGCTAAGG
>JAEEGL012415543.1_pt1 | contig 12324 bp, 10 predicted proteins | sample 9134231 | NCBI WGS metagenome assembly JAEEGL01 (sample SAMN16246548, study PRJNA631951) | gut metagenome | biome: gut microbiome; feature: rumen; material: fiber-attached | host: Bos | place: Iran: Karaj | collected 2018-10 | reverse complement strand
GCACTTACAGCTTATACAGATGGCTCAGGCGATTGGGACGCTGTAAAGGATGCTTTCACTACAGGATGGGCTGATCAGTGGAAATTAGCTGAAGAGGCTCGTGAGCAGTAAACGAAAGAGGTAAGTTATGGAAAGATCTACGAAAAAATACTGGCCGATATTTGTCGTACCGACTATGGCAGCATTTGTGATAGGTTTCATAATACCATTCGTGTATGGAATATTCTTATCATTCTGTAAGTTTACAACAGTAGTGGACTGGAAATGGGTAGGACTGAAGAATTATGCAAAAATATTCGTTGTTAATGGAAAGGCAGATACAAACTTTCTTCATTCACTCTGGTACACAGCTCTGTTTACAGCTGTTACAGTAGTAATCATCAATGTGATTTCCTTTGCAATAGCACTCCTTCTTACGAAGGGGATCAGAGGAACCAACCTTTTCAGAACAGCATTCTTTGTTCCCAACCTTATTGGTGGTATAGTTCTCAGTTATATCTGGCTGATGATATTCAACAGTGTTCTGCAGAATTATTCGCAGACTATTGTAAGTACACAGTGGCATGCATTTTGGGGGATGGTAATAGTAGTTTCATGGCAGCAGATAGGATACATGATGGTTATATATATTGCAGGTATTCAGAATCTTCCATCAGAAGTTATCGAAGCTGCTAAGATAGATGGAGCAAGCCCATGGCAGCTGCTCACAAAAGTTAAGATTCCGCTTTTGATGCCTACAATCACCGTATGTACTTTCCTGACTTTGACAAATGGCTTCAAGCTTTTCGATCAGAACTTTGCTCTTACAGGAGGAAATCCCGGTAAGTCCAGCCAGCTGCTTGCACTTAATATTTACGACACAATGTATGGCTCCACCGGATGGCAGGGAGTAGGTCAGGCTAAGGCGGTTATATTCTTCATCCTTGTTGCGGCAATTTCACTTATCCAGAACAGGATCACAACAAGCAGGGAGGCGGTGTAATCTATGAAAAAGAAAAAACCTAACGCCCTTATAGAGACCAAGAGAACTTCACATGCACTGACAGCTTTGTTTCTGACTTTACTTTCAATCGCATGGGTTGCTCCGATACTGGTCGTAATACTTAATTCATTTAAGAAGAAAGCTTATATCTTCAAGAATCCTTTCGGCATCAGCTCAAAATCACTTTCAGATGGTTATGAGAAGTGGGTGAACGGAATCAAGAAATGCATGGCAGGACTTCTTAATTATAAAAATGCACTTGTAAAGACCAACATGCTTCAGAGCTTTGGCTGGTCACTGCTTATAACTGTGGGCTCAGTAGTACTTATTATCCTTTGTACATCAATGTGCGCATGGTATATAACAAGAGTAAGAAATAAAGTTACTCGTACAATATATACACTTTGTCTGTTTTCAATGGTAGTACCGTTCCAGATGGTAATGTTCACACTTTCAAAATTTGCTAACATCCTTCATCTGGGTAATCCTGTAGGCATCATATTTGTCTATCTGGGATTTGGAGCAGGACTTGCGGTCTTCATGTTTACAGGCTTTGTAAAGAGTATTCCTTTAGAGATAGAGGAAGCTGCTTATATCGATGGATGCAGCCCTCTGCAGACATACTTCAGAGTTGTTCTGCCAATATTAAAGCCTACAGCGATCACGGTTGCTATACTGGAAGCAATGTGGATATGGAACGATTATCTTCTTCCTAGCCTCGTGCTCAATGTTAATAAATATAGAACCATTCCTATTGCAATTCAGTATTTAAAGCAGAGCCACGGACAGATCGACTGGGGTGCTATGATGGCAGCACTCGTAATAGCGATAATACCGATTGTTATATTCTACATGGCTTGTCAAAAGAGCATTATAAAGGGTGTAACAGCCGGCGCTGTGAAGGGATAGCCATAATTAAACTTTTACACCATAAACAGATCAGGTACAATTGATACAAGATATCATTGTGCCTTTTCTGCGTATTTTGAAACAGGTAAGCTAAGAGACATTTTTCAGGCACTGACAGGGAGAAGAAAATGAGAATACGAAGAAGTATATCCATCTTAATAGTGTTGTCATTACTGCTTTCTTTGTGTGCCTGCGCAGACAGTCCGGTGAAGAGAAATACAGAAACCGAAGAGGCGTCATCGGAAGATTATGAGCAGCAGATGCTGGAAGCAGAGACTACTCCTTATGGCAGATATCCGGAGACGATATACTATACATTGGGCAAGGTGACAGGGGATAATAATTCCAACATGCCGGAGGGTGACACCTATGAAAACAATGAATATACCAGGCTTCTGCTGGATAAGATAAATGTTCAGAACAGGGATGCATTTGAAGGAAATGAATATTCGGATTATATCCAGCAGGCGGAGATAGCCATAAATACCAGAGATATTCCGGATATAATGGTAATCTATGATCGTGATACTCTGAAGGAAGCGGTTGAGGACGGACTGGTAGAAGATCTGACAGAGGTATATGAGAAATGTGCTACGCCTACTATTAAAGATATCTATTCCAGTTACGGGGATTCGCTGCTGGAATCAGCAACCTTTGATGGAAAGCTTATGGCGATTCCGGAGACAAGCATAGCTTCAGGTCCGAGTCTTATATGGCTCAGAAAAGACTGGATGGACAAGCTGGGACTTGAAGACCCGGAAACGCTGGAAGATGCACTGAATATAGTCAGAGAATTTATTAAGAAAGATCCTGGAGGCAACGGCCCGGGTAATACCGTCGGCCTGGTCTGCGATGAGGAACTCACGGGAGATACAGGTGTGGCTTACGAGTACCAGCTGGATATGATATTTGCCAGCTTCGGTGCATATCCTAAACAGTGGATAGAAAAGGACGGAGAGGTTGTATATGGTTCTGTTCAGCCGGAAGCCAGAGAGGCTCTCATAAAGATTCATGAGCTTTATGAAGAGGGTGTAATAGATAACAGCTTTCTCTTCAGGTCTAAGAGCAATATCATAGAGCTTATAGAGAACGGTCAGTGCGGCTCTTTCTTCGGACCATGGTGGACACCGAATAATCCGCTGTGTGATATGGTGGAGAAGAATCCGTCAGCAGACTGGCGTCCATATCTCGTTTCAACAGACGGCAGTCCGAAGGGGAAGATATCCTATGCATCACAGAAAAGTTCCGGACAGTACGTTGTTGTGAGACGCGGCTACGAGCATCCGGAGATAGCTGTAAAGATCATAAGCGTTCTTTTTGATTATGCAAGATATGAGGCTGAGGATACTGAGGGGGTAAAAAAGTATTATGAGATGAATGTTGCTCCAACGGCTTATCCGCTTACCATAAATGTGGATTATAAGGATGCACTGAGAAGGTGTTATTCTGAGATGACAGCTGTTATGAATGGTGAGAAGGCTGAGTCAGAGCTGCCGATACTGGAGGCGTCTTACTACAATGTATGTAAGGATTATGAGTCTAAGGAGTCCCATACACCGGAAGAATGGGCGGCCTATACATCGAGGATAACAGCCCTTTCACTTATCTCTGAAGCAGAGGAAGCCGGAAGATTGGACGAGGTTCCGTCGCTCTTCTTTGGAGAGACGGAGACTATGCAGTCGAAGTGGTGGAGCCTCTGCGAATCCGAGAAGGAGATATATCTCCAGATTGTGACCGGTGACAAGAATATAAGCTACTTCGATGTTTTCGTAAAGAAGTGGAAGACCGGCGGCGGTAATAAGATTACCAAAGAGGTCAACGACGAACTTAGTGGACAATAAGATATAACAGATAAAGAACGATTAAGAATAATACATTTATAACTGTGAAGGCCAGCAGATAATGCTCGCCTTCTTTTTTTATCTTATTGTAGAACTTATAAGTTATAAGGCTTGCCATGCTGGCAATAAGAGTTCCAAGACCTCCAAGGTTGGAACCTATTACAAGGGCTTTGCCATTCTCAGTGAAGGCTGAGAGAAGCATAGCGGCCGGAACGTTGCTTATGATCTGGGATGCAAGTACTGTAGTGAGTACGGTGGCTTTGTCTACGATCACAGAAAGAGTATCATGTATAAAACCTATTCTGCCCAGGTTTCCTATCAGCACAAAGAAGAATATGAATGTAAGCAGCAGAGCATAGTCTACATTTTTATAGGATTTCATATCCACGATAAGGATGACCACTGCAACGATACCGAGCATCACAAGATAGTGGATGGTGCCTGATACGGTAAGCAGGCAGAGTATGAAAAGCACTGAATAAACCAGAAGGTGAAGGGGCTTTGGAGCCGGAACCTTCTTTGCGGCAGCGGTATCAAGAGTTTTGTCTGTGACATTCAGGATAAACACACTGATTATAAGAAGTATCAGAGATACTGCGCTGTAAGGAAGCATCAGAAGAATGAAGTTTCCCAGTGACATATGGTAGTGGGAATAAAGATACAGATTCTGTGGATTGCCGATCGGTGTCAGCATGCTGCCGAGATTGGCAGACACTGTCATAAGGATAAGTGTGAACATGGTACGTCGTCTGTCCTTATATTCTTTGAGAACATTTACTGCAAAAGGAACAAGGGTTACAAGAGTAACATCATTGGTAAGCAGCATGCTCATAAAGAAGGAAAGTATAACGAGCAGAAGAGATATATATCTTTCTGAATGTATACGTCCGAGAAGCTTGGATGTAAGATAATCAAAGGTTCCGATTCTGATAAGGGCTGCAACCACAAGCATCAGGGAAAAGAGAATAGCGAGAACCTTGAAGTTGATATAACTCACATACTCCTTATCCGGTGTTATGATGAAACAGGATATTACTGCCAGAATTCCTGAAACAAACAGAATGGTATCATTTTTAATTATCTTTAATAACTTCTCTTTCATTTTACCGTACCTTTATCGAATAATAATTAGCCATGCATTTCACAATTGCCCAAGTGCGTATTATATTCTCCTCAAAATCCTCTGTCAATGGAAGAAAATTAAGAAAATCTTCTGTATTTTATAAGCTTTATTTTCGGGCTTTAGCTTGATTGACAGGGTGCAATGTTATACAATGTAAGAGTAGTTTTGTCTACGTTGAAGGTGTGGGAAGATGCAGAAAATGAAAAAGATAGCAGTATTTGTTTCCAGCATGTATGGAAGCATGGTACGTGATATGCAGGTCGGCATACAGAAAGCTGCTTTGGAACATGGGGTAAAGGTGATTTTCTTTGCAAGCTTCAGTGACGAGTTCAGCCGGGAAGTATATGACCAGTATATAAAATATGATGAGGGTGATATTGTGCCATTTAAGATTCCGGATCTTCGGGATTTTGATGGTGCTATTTTGGTGTCTACTTCATTCCCTGCCGGATATAAAGAGAGAATAGATGGTATTCTTATAGAATCAGGTATCCCGGTTATTATTCTGGGCGGATATGACGAAAGGTATTACAATATCCTGAATGATGAGGAGAGTACATTTGGAAGTATTATAGAGCATGTTATAGAAGAACATGGTTGTAAGGATATATACCATATTGCAGGAAAGCCGATATATCAGTTTACGCATATGAGAGTTAACTGCTTTAAGAGAATTCTTGAAGAACACGGGCTTCCGGTTTCGGATGACAGGATATATTATGGAACTTTGTGGCGTGACTGCGGTGATCCGGCACTGGATTATATTCTTGAGCAGTGTAAGAAGGATGGTAAGGAACATCCTGATGCCATAGTATGTGCAAATGATTATATGGCTGTAGGTGTTGTTGATGCCTGCAGAAGAAGAGGCATAAGGGTTCCTGAGGATATTATAGTTACAGGTTATGATGGAATAGACGTGGCATATCTCGGATATCCATCCATAACAACTTCGATTCAGCCGTTTCTTGAAGTTGGTAATGAAAGTATAAGCGTACTTGAGAAACTGTGGAATGGTGAAGAGGTTGACCGTATTACTAAGGTCAGAGGAAGAGCCAGCATTAATCAGTCCTGCGGCTGCGTGCCTATGGATAAGAATAATGTTGAGGCCATCCGCCAGGTTTACAGCAACAGAATGGGCAAGATGGAATATCTGTCCCAGTCCATGACCAATATGATCCTTGGAATGTCCAGTGCAAACGATATAGAGGAATGCTTTAAGGTTATTGAGAAGAATGCCAAGACGGATACAGGATTTAAGGACTTTGTTCTGTGTCTTACCCCGAACTGGGATAAGCAGACCGTTGTAGTGGATGATTCTGTAATAAAGAATGAGAAGATGACTGTGGTGGCAGGATTCAGAGGTGATAAGCCTGTTCCGCGTCAGGAGTTCAATGTTAAGGATATTCTTCCGGCAGATATGCTCGATGATCCGAATCCTTATTATATATTCTCTATCCATCATCTTCAGTATTACATGGGTTATATTATAGTATCTCCTGAGCTTGAGGATTATAATCAGCTGATCATGAAGTCCTGGCTGGTCAATCTCGGAGCTATGCTTGAGAACTGGAGAATAAGGAAGGAACTTAGTGTCACTGTTGATACACTTGAGAATCTGTACAACAGGGATATGCTGACAGGCCTTTACAACAGACGAGGATATGAGACATTTTTTGACGTAAAGTATAAGGAATGTGTGGAAGAGAAGAAGAGTCTTGCGGTCATGGTTATCGATATGGATGACCTGAAGGAGGTCAATGATAACTACGGTCACAGCGAAGGTGATTACAGTCTGTGCACCATTTCAGAAGCTATGACCAAGGCTGCAGTTGATGATGAGATATGCCTGCGGACCGGTGGTGACGAGTTTGTTGTTATCGCAGGTGATTATTCGGGGGATAAAGCTGTTCAGTATATTGAGCGGCTCAGAAATCATATATCAAATCGTATTAAACGTGACAAGAAACCATATAAGTTAGATGTCAGTGTAGGTGTATGTATCAGGGAGCCTTTATTAAAGGAGGGCGAGTCTATACTGGAACTGTCTGAAAACTATATGAAGCTGGCTGACGTTGAAATGTATAAGGAGAAGAAGGCTCACAAGGCGGGACGAGACTGATGAAATATCTGAAAAAGTTTTTGAAGTTTCTCTTGAAGACGTTACTTAAGCTGGTTGGCGCAGTTGTTGGAGCTGTTCTTGTATTTGTAATAGCGATTGTCATGTATAACAAGCTCATGATGAAGAGAGAGGCGGCACGTATCGATCCGCCGATGGGAAAGCTTGTTGAGGTTGACGGTAGTAAAATGTGCGTATACCAGGGGGGAGAGGGTAAAAAGACCCTCTGCTTTTTGTCGGGGTGGAATACACCATCACCGATACTTGATTATAAAGCACTCTATAGTCAGATGTATGATGATTATAATATTGTTGTTATTGAGAGGTTCGGATACGGCTACAGTGATGATGTAGAAGGAGAAAGAGATCTCGGTACTATCTTGAAGCAGGACAGGGCAGCTCTTTCCAAGGCCGGTGTCGAAGGACCTCTTATTCTTTGTCCTACAGATATTGCAGGATATGAGGCGGTTCTCTGGGCTCAGGACTATCCGGAGGAAGTTCAGGCTATCATAGGCCTCGATATGTATGTTCCGGGTTATTATAACAAGGCGGAAACAGAAGACCGTATTGAGAATTCTGAGAAGGAAGCCCGTCATAAGAAGTTTGGAGCTTTCAGAATACTTCATGTCGAAGATGAGTATGAAGCACTTGATTCAGACGGCCTGACCGACGAAGAGAAGAATCAGTACAGAACATTTATATATACAAAAAGATGGAATTCTACGGCTATTGAAGAGTTAAACAGCATTGAAACATCAGCGAAAATGACAGCCCAGAAGGATGCACCGGAGGTTCCTACACTTCTTTTTGTATCAAGTAATTCTGAAGAGGATTACATTGCGGCAGCTAAGAACTATGCAGACGGACTCAAGAAGTCCAAGGTGATCGAGGAGGACTGCAGCAGGCCGGTATATAATTATAAGTATAAGGAAATATGTGAAGATATGAAGAGTTACATAGCAGGAAATGTAAAGTGAAAGAGGCAAAGAAGAAGGTTTTCTGGGCACTTTTCTCGCTTTTACTTGCGGGACTTTCAATCTGGGCAGTTATGTCACAGAGTAAAACAATGTCTCTTACAAAACTCTGGGAGAGTTTAAGAGAGGCTGATCCCAAGTGGATATTTGCAGCAGTATTATGTATGCTGGGCTTTATATATTTTGAGGGAGCGGCACTTCTGGTAATAGTCAGGGCTTCCGGATACAGACAGAATCAGTTCAGTGGACTGGTCTACAGTGCATCTGATATATATTTCTCGGCTATCACTCCATCAGCTTCAGGAGGACAGCCGGCAAGCGCATACTTTATGATGAAGGACGGCATTCCGGCAGGAGTAACCACAGCAGCGCTTATAGTTAATCTCATAATGTATACACTGGCGATTCTTGTGATCGGAGTTTTAAGTGTAATACTGGATGCGCATGTTTTCCTGAATTTTAAGCTGTTTCCATCCAAGGTTCTTATTATAGCAGGACTGGTGGTCCTGACAGGACTTCTGTTCGGTTTCTTCATGTTACTGAAACATGGAAGAGCACTCTTCAGAGTAGTTAATAAGATAATGGTATTTCTTCACAAGCATCATCTGCTTCATCATCTTGAGAAAAAGCAGAAGAAGCTGGATAAAGTTGTTGAGGATTACGAGAGCTGTGTATCTGTTACAGCCGGTAAGACTAAGGCACTGGTACTTGCCTTTATCTTCAATCTGATTCAGAGACTCTCACAGATACTCGTATCAGTTATGGTTTATAATGCATTTTACGGACCAAGCAAAGCGTCCGTTACGGTTTTTGTAACACAGAGTATGTCTACCATCGGTTCGAACTGTGTTCCGGTTCCGGGAGCTATGGGTATTGCAGATTACCTTATGCTGGATGGATTCAAGGATATTCTTGAGGCAGAGAATGCTATCCATCTGGAAATGATGAGCAGAGGAATCTCCTTCTACATCTGTATTGTTATCAGTGGACTTACCACTATACTGGGATATTTGATATTTAAGAATAAAGGCAGGGTTAAAGATAAATGATCGGCGTCTATGATTATACAGTAATACTTACATATTTATCTCTCATGTCGGGAGTTACCGGTATATTTGTATCTCTTCAGGGATATGGACATCCTTATATCGGGATTTTCTTTTTGCTTCTTTCAGGTCTTTGCGATGCATTTGACGGTAAGGTTGCACGTACAAAGAAGAACAGAACAAAGCTGGAGAAAGACTTCGGTATACAGGTGGATTCCCTTGCAGATCTGGTTGCCTTCGGTGTACTGCCTGCATGTATAGGTATGGCAATGCTGAGAGTCAGCGAGAGATACAGTCCGCTGAGATTTATCAATGAGCTTACAAAAAAGGTAAGCTGGTATTCAGTAATCCTGACTATTATAGCAGCACTCTATGTGCTTGCGGCGCTCATCAGACTTGCATATTTCAACGCAACCGAAGAGGAGAGAGCAGCCGAGATAGAGAAGACCGGAAGCATGCATTATACAGGACTTCCTGTTACTTCTTCAGCACTCATCTTTCCATTTGTAGTGCTGGTACACTTCTTTACAAAGTTTGATTTCTCACTGATATACTTTGCAGTACTTCTTGTTGTGGGAATCCTCTTTGTATGTCCTTTCAAGCTGAAGAAGCTGGGAGGAAAGGCTCTGTATATTCTCATCGCCATCGGACTGATCGAGTTCATACTTCTTATATGGTTTAAATGGAGGCATTGAAGATAATGCCTGTTCTTGATTTCTTATATAAAACTGTTCCGGGAAGGCTGCTGCTTAAGCCACTTACAGCAAGAGGACTGTCAAAGCTTAGCGGACGCCTTATGGATACGGGACTATCAAAAGTTCTTATCAAGCCCTTTGTAAAGAGTTCGGGGATTGACACAACTGAATATGATCTCAGCCAGGTGAAAAGTTTTAATACTTTCTTTTATAGGCCGGTTCTTCCGGGGATGCGTCCTGTATGCGAGGATCCGGATACTTTTATTGCACCTTGCGACGGACTTCTCACGGCTATTCCGATCAAGGATGATACGGTGCTTCATGTGAAGCAGAGTGAGTTTTCAGTGTCAGGGCTTCTCAGAAGCAGAAAGCTGGCAGAGAAATATAAGGATGGAATGTGCCTGGTTTTCAGGCTCTGTGTCGATAATTACCACAGATATGCATATGCTGAGTCTGGTGTTAAGAGCAGAAATCGCTTTATAGAAGGCGTGCTTCATACAGTGAGACCTGTAGCTCTGGAAGAAAGACCTGTATTTACTGAGAACTGCAGAGAGTACTGCCTGATAAAGACTGAGAAGTTTGGAACCCTGGTCCAGATGGAAGTCGGTGCCATGCTGGTAGGTAAGATAAGTAATGATAACATGGGCGAAGGCCCGGTTAAGAGAGGTGAAGAGAAGGGCCATTTTGAGTATGGAGGCTCTACGATAATTGTTCTCCTAAGACGAGGCGCTGCAGAAATCCGTGAGGACATACTGCAGGCATCTAAGGAAGGGATAGAAACCCCGGTTAAGCTGGGAGAGGCAATAGGACAGAGTACTGCTGATTAAGGCAGCAGATGTTCGTGCACGATGTCGATAAGCTCAGGGAATGATTTCCTGAGACAGTCGAGATTATCCAGCTCAATATCAGTTTTAAGAATAACTGCGATCAGGATGGCACACATAGCCATACGGTGATCGTTATAAGAGGACAGCTTTATAGGCTCAGCGTTCTGAGCGTAGAGGCTGTCTATTTTGTTGCCTGCTTTTCCTGAGCGGCTATAGCTGTATATAGTTAATGTGTCTTCGGTTTCTTCGGTTTTTACGCCAATGGACGCGAGCTGTTCGCGGACAGCCTTAACGCGGTCGGACTCTTTGATGCGGAGTCTTGAGATGCCGGTAAATACAGCTTTGTCCAGAGCGAAGGCTGCAATTATTGCCATGTATGGAGTGATATCAGGGATATCAGTGCAGTCCCAGGTGAGGGATGCATCCAATCCACGGGTACCGGAGACATTGGCAGAGCCTGCGACCTGTGGGCTGTGGGCCTTGTGAATGGCGTCCAGATAATCAAGTATTGCGCGGTCTCCCTGTCTCGAAGCGGGATTAAGATTAGTTACTGTTATATCGCTCCATTCCTTCATGCAGAGAAGGAAAGCACCGTTGCTCCAGTCGCCTTCAACCTTGAATGGAATGTCAGCGAAGGATGAATGTGCTGTATTGCTGCTGTCTGCTGAAGCTATGCTGTAGCCGCAACAGGTCGGATAGAAGGCAGCACCTTCCATGCGTACCGGATAGCCGTACTTAAGCAGCGCATCTGTTGTAAGCTCAATATAATGAATGGACTTAAGTTCACCTGTTACTTCTACGTGAGAGTCTTCGGTGAATAGTGTAAGTGCCATAAGAAGTCCTGAAATATACTGGGAAGACACGCTTCCGTCGATGGTATATGTTCCGGGAGTCATCTCACCTGTTACGATAATAGTTCTTGTCGCATCATCCTTCTCGATGGAGATTCCATGAGGTGCCATGGCATTACGGAGTTCGTCCAGTGGGCGGTCGAAGAGACGGCCGGCTGTAGTGAAGATAAGCTTATTCACTCCATGAGAATCTCTGCCGAGTCCTAAAATATATGCTGCCGCAACGGGGATCATAAATCTGAGAGTGGAACCGCTTTCGTTGCAGGGAAGAGTTACACTGTCTGAGATGCCTGAGGCATCTCTAGCACCGCAGTCACGGAGAGCTGTGAGTACAGCCTTAGTTGCACGAACATCCTCGTTGTCTGAGTCAAGTGGTACAAGATGTGCATAGTCCCCACTCAGAAAACGGATTATAAGTTCTCTGTGGTATATGGACTTAGATGGCGGTGCATCTATAGTAAAGTCAAGTTTTCTATTACGACATGATATTATCATAGGTGGTACTCCGATATTTCTGAAATGATCAAATAGTAAATAATAATGTATCACATTATACATTCTTTGTAAGGACTTGTGAAGAAGAGTGTGGTAAAATTATTCATGTGCCAACGGGCGTAAAGGAGATTCAGATGAATAAGAATGATATATATCAGATTAAGATAGAAGACATTTCCGAGGAGGGAATGGGAATAGGCCATGTGGACGGAATGGCGGTATTTGTTAAGGATACTGTGACCGGAGATCTGGCGGATATAAAGATTGTTAAGGTTATGAAGAACTATGCCTTCGGAAGACTGGAGAAACTGATCGAGGCATCTTTCGTCAGATGTGAGGCACAGTGCCCTGTGGCGAGACAGTGCGGTGGATGCATCATTCAGCATATGGATTACAGTGCCCAGCTGGATATGAAGAAGAACAGAGTCATCAACTGCCTTAAGAGAATAGGAAAAGTCGAAAATG
>JAEEGL015909684.1_pt1 | contig 12325 bp, 13 predicted proteins | sample 9134231 | NCBI WGS metagenome assembly JAEEGL01 (sample SAMN16246548, study PRJNA631951) | gut metagenome | biome: gut microbiome; feature: rumen; material: fiber-attached | host: Bos | place: Iran: Karaj | collected 2018-10 | reverse complement strand
CCGCCTGGACCTGCGAGAATACGGGGTTAGCATCGACATCGACTGTGCGGTCATGCTTGACATGCTGCAGAAACTGGAGGTGTATGCCAGCCAGTGCTACAACAAGACGTCAGACCACATCTTCGCAGTCAGGTTACTGACCGACAAAGATAGCGTGGAGAGCTACGATTACACTGTTGGTTATCCGAACAAACCGACCTTCGAGTTATGAGAAAGATGCTGATTTTCAGTCGCTTCCTCATTGAAATGGGGGGGGGTAAAAACCCGTTAAAATCATGGGCTTATACAGCCGGAAAGGAGGCTGTATGAGCTTGTTCAGAAGAAGATTGATGATGAGAAGAGGTCAGAGCATCGATTATAGCCTGTATGCCATACACGTGAAAAAGAACCCGGAGGTCATGGCAGTGGTCTATGCCAAAGGGTGGTCGGCTAGCCCTGACTTCATGACGTTTGAAGAAGCTGCTGCGGTGACAAATGCACAGCTCGAGACGGCTTTTCAGGCGAATAAAAATATCAAGCACTTCGAAGAATTTAAGTATTTCACAGGTATAACCGCTATTGGTCGTATTAATACTGGTTCATTCGCGGGTTTCTATAACTGTACCAATCTCTCTGTTATCGAGCTGCCACCTACCTTAAAGCGACTGTCTTATCAGAGCTTAAGAGCCTCAGGCATTGTCAGTATTTATATTCCGGATAGTGTCAATGAAGCCAACGCTGGTAGGTCCAGCTGGTTGGCTAACTCTGGGGCGTTTTACGGTTGTTCTAAACTTGAGACTGTTAGATATTCTGGCAATTTGCTTTATGTGACATCCGTCATGTTTACGAACTGTGTCAAGCTCAGAGAGATCAACAACATGGATAATGTCACAAGGATTGGTGGTCAGGCTTTCAAGGGCTGCAGGTCTTTGACAGAGTTCACAATCCCTGCAGGTGTGACAGGTATTGGTATTGGTGTTGGTACTAGTAATACTTATACAGGTGAAGCATTTTCTGGATGCACGGGACTGGAGAACATCATCTGTCTGCCAGACACACCGCCTACATTGGGTGGTACTAACAATTTTTATAATACAACTTGTACCATCAGCGTACCAGCAGAGAGTGTGGAATCTTATAAGTCAGCCCCTGGGTGGGTTGATATTGCTGATAGGATAATAGCAATAGATGAATAGTCTATGGAGAGACAGAGTTATAATTGGTGGTCAATTATTGCGCTGATATGGGGCGTGTTCTGCATCATTTTGTGTTTGTGTGTGGGCTGCACCAGGCACATTTATGTGCCTGTGGCGCACGAGAGGGTGGACTCCATCAGCGTGCATGACACCATCATGCAGGTGCAGCTGGTACCATACAAGGACAGCGTGGCCACACGTGACACCAGTTCCTACCTTTTCAACGACTACGCATACAGCTGGGCTATGTGGAGTGGGGGCATGCTGCACCACTCGCTGGGTATCTGGCCACAGAAGCCCATCGAGATACAGGTTCCGCACTTCATAGACCGTTGGCACTATGAGAAGGTGCCAGAGATCGTAGAGGTCGAGAAGAAGCTGACGCGATGGGAGCGGTTCAAGATGGATAATGACCCGATAACGACTTTCATCTTAGGCCTGGTATATGGTGCTGCCTTACTGAAACTATACCAGTGGTACAGACGTCGAAAGTTATGATACCTTAGTTTCTGTTTTCTATAAATTTTAAGTTGCTACAGTTGTTTGATTTTTCACTTTTGCATTAAACTTAGTTGATCGATGCGTCTGTCCGTGAGGATAGATGCATTTTTAGCGTATCTTAGCAAAGATTTTTTACATCGCCTTGCTTTCTTGCAAGGATACAGCCACTTTCGAGTGGCTTTTATGATTTTTTTTGAAATAATTTTATATTTATGTTTGCATATTAAATTTATTTTTGTATATTTGCATAGAGACTAAAAAGAATGAGTTATGACAAGCGTAATTATCATATTGATTGGTTTAGTTTGGTATCTGACTACTGGAAAAGATAACAACACATATATCCCTCCTTATCTTGGTGGTAAGAAGAAATAATTGTTAAAATATCGATTTATAAAGAAGGTGTTGAATTTTACTCACCTTCTTTTTTTTGTCTTTTATCCTGCATGGTTGGTTGTATATCTTTGATGAAAAAATCAAGGTTATGATAAACGAACAGGCGAATGTTGAGGTACGTGTCAATGACCAACAGGCATTAAAACGTATAGAAGAATTAACCAAAAAATTGGATACACTCGGTGATGCCAGAAATAAAGCGTTGACAGAAGGGGATATAGATAAATGGCGTAAACTTAGTAAGGAGTTTGATAATGCCAATACGGAACTTAAAAGATTAGATACGTATACAAAAAATGTTGATCGTGCCATCAGGTCCGTTAGTACGGCGACACCAAAAGAGTTGCGGGATACAATCAAAGCCATCAACAGAGAGTTGAATTCTGGTCGTATAGCTCGTGGATCAAAAGAATGGGATATGTATCAGCAGAAACTGAAGCAGGTTAAGGCTGAACTTAAGTCCATACAGGATTTGTCCAATGTTAATCCTAAGCCAAATTTATGGGATCGCACCATTGATTTTACTTCAAGATTTCTTGGTGCCTATACCATGGCCAAAGATGCTATTGAGAGTGCCCGTTCCTGGCTCAACCAGCGTGTTAATGCTTACGCCCAGATGGAGGAGGCAGAGGCTCAGGTACGCAAGTACACGGGCATGACGAAAGAGCAGGTCAAGGATCTTAATGAGGAGCTGAAGAAGATTGATACCCGTACCAGTCGTGAGCAGCTGAATGCCCTCGCTGGTGATGCTGGCCGTCTGGGCATCACTTCTAAAGAGGCCATACTTGAGTTTGTAGATGCTGCAGATAAAATCAAGGTGGCACTTGGAGATGATCTTGGTGAGTCTGCCGTACGTGACATCGGCAAGCTGGCGCAGATGTTCGGTGAGGATAGGACAAAAGGTCTGCGTGGAGCTATGTTGGCCACTGGTTCTGCTGTCAATGAGCTGGCACAGAACTCCAGTGCTTCGGCTGATTACCTGGTTAACTTTACTTCCAGACTGGCTGGTGTGGCTCAACAGGCTGGCATCAGTCAGGCGAACATCATGGGCTTCGCATCTGCCCTCGACCAGAACATGCAGCAGGTTGAGACCTCTGCTACTGTTTTCTCACAACTTATCACCAAGTTCTTCCAGAAGCCGGAGAAGTTTGCCCGTCTGGCAGGTATGGCTGTAGAGGATTTTTCCAACCTGCTTAAGACTGATGCCAACGAGGCGTTGCTTCAGTTCCTTCGTACCATGCAGAGCAAGGGCGGTTTCGACTCCTTGGCTCCGATGTTCGAAGAGATGAAACTTAATGGTTCCCGTGCCGTTGGTGTGCTGTCTTCGGTGGCTTCCCATCTAGATCAGGTTACTACGGCACAGAAGTTGGCCAACCAGGCTTACGAAGAGGGTACTTCCATAGGTATAGAGTTTGGCGTTCAGAATACTACTGTGCAGGCTCAGCTGGATAAGGCCCGAAAAGCGGCTAACGAGCTTGCTGTGGCGCTTGGTGAGCGTCTGTTACCTGTAGTGACTGAAGGGTTACATATGAACTCAAAAGTCAGCAAAGCACTCATAGTAGTAGCTGACTTTACTGCTAAACATATCGGTATTATAGCTACCCTTGCTGCCACAATAGCGACTTTAACTGTTGCGGTTAAATTGCACACATTGGCTACTAAGGCTTACACCATAGCGACAGAAGCTGCTGCCGTAGCTACTAGGGTTTTTAATGCCGTAGCAAAGGCTGGTCCTTGGGGATGGGCTGCAGCAGGATTGGCTGCCGTGGTTACTGCTTTAGTGGCTTTTCGTAACAAAACGGATAAAGCAGTGGAGGGGCAGGCTGAGCTTAATGCACGATTAGCCGAATATGAAACGCTTTTAGGTCGAATAAATGCTGCCCATGATAAGACACAGTTCGTTGAAGATATCGAAAAGGAAATTGAGGCTACTAAAAAGCTCATTGCAGAGCGCAAGAAAGCTAACAAAGAGTGGTATGACGAGAAGCATGGTCATGCTGTAGCATTTAGCTATGGTCATGATCGCATCAAGGCCATTGATGACGAATATAATCAGCGTCAGGCTGTGGTGACTCAACTTCAAGAACATCTTCAGGAGCTTGTGAAGAAACAATATAGCCTTAGTAATACTAAGCCTACTCAAACGATTGATAACTTTACGCCTACTATTCCTGTTACAGAGGAGACAGATAAAGAACGTAAGTCTCGCCTCCAGGCTGCCGTCAGTGCTGCTAAGGCACAGGCAGATGCTGAAGAGGCGGTGCTGATGGCTAAGTATCGTCAGGGGCAGATTGATTATAAAGAGTACACCGCTGCCATTGCCCAGCTGCAGATAGACCTTCAGTCTAAGCTGCTGACAATCTACGATGAGGGTACCTCTGAATATTCTGCTGCCCTAAAGCAGCGTGAGTCGTTGCTGATGAAGCAGCTGGAGGATGAGCGCAAGGCTGTAGCTGATACCGAGAAGCAGCGCATCGACGGTGAGCTTCGTTGGATTGATGAGCAGGAGCGCCTTAACAGCCAGCAGCTGCAGGATCAATATACCCACGGTCGGCTCAGCACCGAGGCATATAATCAGGCTCGCTTCGAGGCTGAGATCCAGTTCCTCCAGCAGCGTCAGTCTCTCTATACTAGAGATTCTGAGGAGTTCAAGAAGCTGCAGACGCAGATTGATGATAAGATCAACGCTGACCGTCTCTCCAAGTACCAGGAGTATCAGCAGCAGCTGGAGCAGCTGCGCGAGCAGTACCAGCAGAAGTCGGCTTCAGAGATGATGACCGAGGAGATATCACAGCTCGATGCCTTGCATAACTACGGGTTGATATCCGAAGAGGAGTACCAGCAGCTGCGTTCAGAGATCATCAAGCGCTATGAACAGGAGAACTTCCAGAACTCCCTGCAGACAGCTCAGATGCTGTACTCGCAACTGTCGTCCATCACCTCTGCCTACAGCAGCTATCTTTCTGCAGCCTCCGAAGTTGAGACAGCTGCCATAGAGGATAAATATGATAAGGAGATTGAGCGGGCTGGCAGCAATACGGCCAAGGCTAAGAAGCTGGAGGAGAAGAAGCAAAAAGATATCGCTGCCGTCAAGAATAAGTATAACAAGAAGGCTATGGCCATCGAGGTGGCTCAGGCTCTTGCAAGCACGGCGATGGCTGCCGTCAATGCTTATGCTTCAGCTGCCAAGATTCCTGTTACTGGTTTTGTCATCGCACCTATCGCTGCTGCTGCTGCAGTAGCAGCTGGCATGCTGCAGGTGGCAGCCATACAGAAGCAGCACCAGGCACAGCAGTCCGGCTACTACACGGGTGGTTTTACTGGTACAGGTGATACCCGCAAAGAGGCTGGAGTGGTGCATCGTGGTGAGTTTGTAGCCAACCACGAGGCAGTTGCCAATCCTAACCTGCTGCCTATCCTCAGGCTCATAGACTATGCACAGCGCAATAACTCCGTGGGTAGCCTGACAGCTGCAGATGTATCTCGAGCTATCAATCCCGTTCAGACGGTAGCTACAGTGGTTTCTCCTGCTCCAGCTACTGACAGCGGTTCCGAGGCTCTGGCGGTCATGGTGGCTGCTGCAGAGCGCATGCATCAGACGGTGGATCGACTGACACAGACCCTCGATGAGGGTATCGAGAGTTATGTCACCATCGACGGACCTCGTGGCTTTGACCGTCAGTACCGACACTGGCAGCGTCTGCAGGGCAACAAGTAACCTTATCTCTAAACTCTAAACCCTAAACTCTAAACTCTAAACCAATGGTAGAGCTCTTCATAGATAATAAGCGGGTGGTGTTGCCTGCCAATCTCAGCGTTAAGCTGACAGATGAGAATCCGGTTCTCACGGAGTCGGGCAAGTATTCGTTCGACATCGAGTTGCCATTACGGGGCTGCTTTCAGAACCTGAAGGTGTTCGGATCGGTTGACAGGTTTGACGTTAGCAAGGGTGTGCGTACTTGGCCTGCCCGCCTGCTGGCAGATAATCACGTCATCCTCTCCGGCATCGCTACTGCCACGTCCTACAGTCGTGACAGCATCAAGATCCAGCTCGTTGGTGGCAACTCTGAGTATAACTTCCTCTCCAAGTTCGAGGATCTGTACATCGATGACTTGTATATCGACCTCTCAGGGGACATCGACTGCCTCTTCTACGATGTTCCCAGAGCCAATACCATGACCGAGGCTCAACGCAGACAGAAGCTCTACGGGGCATACGGTGACACGAACTTCGTCTATCTGCCTGTGTACAATGCCGGTGACGATAAGGTGTATAACGATATTGCCTGGCATGCGTTGGCTTTTGGTAGCTCAGCCGTTTTCCTGCCTCATGCATCCTATGCGCAGATACCAGAGAACAAGCTTAATGGCTCGATAGGTAGTGTGAATACCATAAGGATCTCCCACCAGCCGTATTTTTGTTACTTGTTACGTAAGATCTTCGGTGCTCTGGGTTATACGGTGGCGGTCAACGACATCGAGAACAGCCCGATGCGCAACTGCTATGTGGTGACTTCACGGGGTGGGACCCACCTAGGTACAGACAGCATCCAGGATACCGTCACCACGCACTATGGGCGTTCCTCTTATCGACGTCGCACCTCAGGCATCAAGGTGGGGTATCTCCCTCATTGGACGCTGCAGGAGTTCATCAGTCAGGTGAGCCACTTCTTTGGGGTATCGTTCTATTTCGATGACCGAAAAGGTGAAGTGAGCATCCGATTCAAGGTATCGCCTGCAGGTCTGCGCGAAACACACATCTATGAAATCATAGACGAGTATTCCGCTGCATGCGACGGCGATGAGTTCAACGGCGAGCAGGCGGCCAACCTGCATTTCGACTGTCCTGACCCTGACCCCTTCCAGCAGATATCAGAGGATATACTTGAAGCCGTCAGGGTGCTGCAGGTTTCCGAGCTGCCTACTCCCCTCAATAGTTCGGTCATCTATGAGATAGATGGCAAACAGTATATCTTCTACATGGACGATGACAATTCGGGCGCCATTCGTGTCAATCGTCTGCGTGACCTGGTACTTTCTGACAACCCAGAGGCTGATACGGTGAACTTGGGCATCGTGCCTGTACGCATGGTCTGTGGTAAGTTGCTGCAGGAGGCGATGGTTCCTGTACATGAGGGTGATCCCAGTCAGGGCTACTATCCTTCGGACGGTGGTAATAACCGTGATGCGTTGATGGTCGACGTACCCATGCCACAGGTCAACGAAGAGTCGTCTTCCAACCTTGGTGCTGACGTTTACCAGATGATTGAGGGTACGGAGCAGGTTGGTAGTCCTGTCAACAAAGAGGTGATAGAGTTGGCCATCTGTGACGGCAACAGCTTCCCTGCTGGCAACAGTGCCCTCATTCCTTACCCTTTCACCACTACCCAAGAGGCGTTTTCCCCTTGGCATGCCGACCGTGATCGTGGTTTCTCACTGGAGCTTAACCAGGTGCAGGGCGAAGCCACCTTATATAATTATGCTTCTACCCAACGTGCTTCCTGCAACCGACAGGTGGAGTACACCGTCAAGTTCATCTACGATGGACTGCTCGATCCTACGCGGATCTTCGTCATCCGTGGTAAGCGCTTCCTCTGCAAGCAGATAGAGTACCAGATTACACGCACGGGGATAGATAGGCTTAAGACTGGCATTTTCTATGAGATTACTTAGGGCTTTTAGTACATAGTATTGTAAGTTGATTTTTCATTGTTGGTTGACGCCACCGCCCGAGAGGGTAGTGGCGTTTTTCTTTTCCTGTTTTTCTGCTCTTCCTCCTCCCTTCGCCCTTTCTTGCTCCGCCCATCCTGCACATGTTTCCTCCTTTGTGCCGCAAAGGTAATTCGGCGTTCCCCTGTCACAAGGTCGGGGCACGTTTTGATATAAAACTTTATTAGGCTCTAAACCCTAAACGCTAAACTTTTACACAAAAACCTTGATGACCGCTCTCTGCCTACCTTCTTGTGGCAGTACAAAGGCGAAAACAATACGTGCGACGGATGTACGGCATGAGTAAAAAAAAAGCTCAGTTCGGGAGCAGAAACGTTAAAAGGCTCAACAGCCGGCTCAAGAACCAGCATAAATAAAAGTTCAATTTAAAACATCTAGAATTATGAAGACAAAAAGAGAAATCCCCGAGAATTGGAAAAGTGTTTGGCGTAAGGACATGCAGTTTTTTTACGACTATTTGCCTACTAAATACATGGCAAACAAAAATGAGTGGTCTATCCGTGAACTGATTTGGCATTTCAAAGACGGAGATAATGAGAAAGTGACCTCAAAGGTGGCTGCCATTATTGCAAAGCAAATCCGCAAGCAATACGCAGACAAGGCAAAAGACATGCTTTTCGTATGCGTGCCAGCCAGCAACGAGGAGAAGAACCGCCAACGCTACGAACATTTTTGCGAAGAGGTTTGTGCCCTTTCAGGTATCCGCAACGGCTACCAAGCTATCAAGGTAGAGGGCAACCGCTTAGCAATCCACGAAGCCAAGGACGGCAAGCACATCAAGAACACCCAAATTATAACCTTTGACGCTGAAGCCTTGAAAGGTCAAAAGGTGGTCGTTTTCGATGACATTATAACCAACGGGCACACATACGCACGTTTTGCCGTAGCACTCGAGGCACATGGCGCAGAGGTGCAAAGCGGTTATTTCTTAGGTCGTACTTTAATGCGCTAAACTATGGATATTATCAGAGAACCCGAATTTTTGACCGATGTGGATATTATCCGCAACCTGTCAGCCAGTGAGAGCCAAGCCCGCGCCTATATGGCACAGGGCCGACTCTTCGCAGCCAACGAGGGCATAGATTTTGAGGATTTTTTGAGCACCCTCACACCAGCACGGCAGAACCTCGTAATTACAGCGATAGAGATGTACAAGCGCACCCAGCGACGCAAGGAGCAAGCGCCCACCATTCAGAGCTCTGCTACTATCTACGAAATTATGCAGCCTATTTTGGGCGATAAATCCCTAGAGGAGTTTTATATCTTGCTCCTTAACCAGGCGAACCGACTTATTAAAAAAGTGCGTATCTCTAAAGGGGGCATCGACCAGACCACCGCAGACGTGCGTATCATATTACGTGAGGCACTTATTGCCAAGGCTACCCAGATAATCGCAGTACATAACCACCCATCGGGCAACATGCGACCAAGCAACGAAGATAAGAGGCTCACCCAGACATTAAAAAAGAGCGCAGAGGTCATGAACTTGCGACTTACCGACCACGTGATAGTGACCGCTGGGGGTTTCTTCAGCTTTAACGATGAGGGCTTACTTTGATAAATAAGCAGGTTTCGACCTGCTTATTTTCATTTATGGGGTGGAAAGTAAAATAAACGCACCCTTATTTTTCCAAAGGGCGTATAAACGAACATATAAAAGGAGTCTTTTATCCGCCCTTTCATAAAATTTTTTCGGCTTCGCCGACCGATCTGCCGTGCCGCCGAAGCCGAAAATGTGTGATGATATAAAAATAAATATCATTTTTTATGCAAAATATTTGGTAGATGATATTAATATTTATATCTTTGCAGTGTAAAAATAAAAGAAAGATGAAATATTCAGAACTTGAACGTTTAGTAAAGAAAGCCGGTTGTTATTACACTGGCAAAGAACAGGCGGGTCACCCGCTGTGGAAAAGTCCTAATACTGGGATGTATTTCCAGATGAGCCACCATCCTAGCGAGGAAGTAGCGACGGGCACACTGAAGAAGATCAAAAAGGCAGCGGGGATTAAGTAATCCCCCCTGCTGCCATGAGAATAATGCTAACTATTATGTACAAAAATCGAATTATGGAAAAGGCTATTGCTATTATTGAAAGAGCATCAGATGGTAACTATAGTATCTATATGGATGCTGATGATTTGGATTACTTGGTTACGGGTACAGGCAGCACCGTGGAAGAAGCTAAAAAGGTATTTGAAGGCGGTTATGAGGACATGCGCAGAGTCTATGCAGAAGAGGGCAGACCTTTCAAGGAGGTAGAGATGACCTATAAGTATGACATGGCCAGTTTTTTGGCATACTATTCCAAGGTGATGTCTATGGCTGGATTGTCACGTCTTACAGGCATCAACCAGCAGCAGTTGAGTCACTATGTCACTGGTCGCCGTCACCCATCACCTAAGACAGTAGAGAAAATGCAGACAGCCATACAGGCTTTTGCACATGATCTTGGTACCGTACGTTTTGTTTAATTGTTTAATTAACCCAATATCTTTGAGGCTCCCACATCGGGAGCCTTTTTCTTTATAATTCTTGCAATATTAGCAAGAATTTTCATATATTTGCATTGCCGATTTAATTTAGATATGAGTCCCTTATTTCCGTGAGTTTGGTGTAGGCCAAGCTGGGTAAGCGAACCCAACGGCGCACGGTAATAAGGGACTCACCATTTTTCGTATGAATAGTACATACATTGATTCATTAGCAGCTCATATCGTGGCTGTTAAAACCGATAAGAGTTATTGGTTGGTAAGAACTATGGGAGGTTCGTTTTATGGTGATTTCCTTAAAGGTGGGTTTGTCGCAATTGGCTACAATGAAGTCACATTGGCTGATCTTAAAACTCTTGATGGTGATAATACAGATAAAGATAAACTGAAACTTATTTTTCATAACAGATATCCGGATGATGCGGGGAATGGTTATGCTGCAGCACAGCTATATAGGTTTTATAATGAAGTTAAGGATGGGGATGTAGTTTTAATACCATCTACAGGTGGCCGACATGCCGCCATAGGTGTCATAAGGGGGGATATGTACGAGGCTTCTAATATACCTCCTGCAGATAGTAAAAGCTGTTATTTTAAAAAACGTTTCCGTGTCGATTGGAAAGATTATAGACGAAAAGAGATGTTACCCCAATCTCTGCAGCTTGCGTTTAGTTCACGCCATATCATTTCTGATATCAGTGATTATGCTCATCATATAGATGGCATGATTAATGATTTCTATGTCAAGGATAATATGCATTATCTTATTCTTAGAATACGAACTCAGAAAGATGTATCCTTTGATGATTTTCTCAATCTGAGAGCCTTGACCCTGCTTGTTAATGACTTTTGTGAGTCTGAGAAGGATATCCCTATTCATATGAAGATACAGATGGAGTCTCCAGGTTGGTTGAAATTGTCCTCTCCCAGTCTCAAAAAACTATTTACTTTAGGTGTGTTTATTACTTTTTTATGTGGGGGTGGTGTTAGATTTACTAAAAAAGATGGTTTGAATATTTACACAAATGGCATACCAGATATAATTAACAACTATTTGGATAGAAAGGCTGACAGACAGCTGATAGATGCCGCTGTGAGGTCGATTGATTCTCTGCAGATAAAGGAACCTGATGATCTGAAACCAATCATCGAACTCATGCAAAACTTAGATGAGCGCCGAAACGATTATTAAACTGGGAAATAATAATAAGGTATAAGAATAATAGCCGTGAGTATGCCGATTATGATTATTCCATAGTCGGCATATTTTATGGTTATACCTCTGTTGAGCATCAACTTCTGTGCATATTGTAAAATGAGCATGATACCGCAACTGATGGTTAAAAAAGTGCCAGTGAAAGATAATATGTTCCTTGCGATGTCTACCATGACTCTACAAAAGTACATATTTCTTTCCTGAAACAACAAAAATCGGCGACAAAATGCAAAAATATCGCCGATTTCGCATTTTGGCGCAGGATTTTGCCCCCAAATTGCCCCCAAAATGCAATTATCTTTGTTGAATTTTTGTTGAATTCTTAACACGAAACCACCCTCATGTAAAAAAAACGTGATTTTTTTACGCATACCCTTTGTATTTCCAATTATTATCCCCATATTTGCAGTGCTACAATGTACAAGTTGGGTACTTAACCAACTCCCTCGGGCATAGGGTCAGATGCTCACACTTGCGAATGTGGGCGTTTTTTTTGCCCTCCGGCCAACCGCACTGTAGGAATTAAAAGCCTCGGAACAGTCGCGGAGCCTTGTACGAAATAATGACGGTCCTACGCAGAGATAATATTTGAGACCTTTGCGGCCGCCCATCCGAACATCTTTTTCCTTCCGCTGGGAGTTGAACTTGTATGTTGTAGCAACGGGTGTGGCGGCCGTTTATTATTCCGTCGCATAGCTACAACATACAAGTTATATGAGAAAAATTTTCGTACAAGGTGCAGGCTCCATAGGCGGAGCCTCCCTCAGTGCCCTTCAGGGCATCATCTGCGCCAGCGCACTGGAGAATTTGTT
>JAEEGL014536567.1_pt1 | contig 12325 bp, 8 predicted proteins | sample 9134231 | NCBI WGS metagenome assembly JAEEGL01 (sample SAMN16246548, study PRJNA631951) | gut metagenome | biome: gut microbiome; feature: rumen; material: fiber-attached | host: Bos | place: Iran: Karaj | collected 2018-10 | reverse complement strand
TATTTATTATATGTAGTTTATTTTCTTTATAAATATTTGAAATATTTTTTGTTTTTACATAATTCATTTTAAAATTATTTTAAAATATTTAAAAATTTAATTATATTATATTTTATTATTTAATTAATGAAAAGAATTAATATATAAATAATTAGGCAAATATAATAACTCTCTATTATAATCATATAAACTATTTTTAATTGTATTACTTTTCATTTTTATTAACTCATTAATCAGAATAATTTCATTATAAATCATATCATTATTTTGAGAATTCATATATTCATATAATTTATGTTGAATACTCATTAATAAATTAATTGTTTCTGATACATTCACTGATATTTTATTCAATAATATATAATATATATTATCCTGAATTATATTTCTTTTATTATTCCATAAATAATTCATCTTATTTAAATCAATATTATTTGATTGAAATGTAAAATTATCAAAATTTGCTAATTTCTGATTTTTTAAATTTGACTTTTGAGTATCATTTGGGATATATAAAGTAAAACTTTCTTGATGTATATTACAATTATTATTGTTAATATTAGAAGAAAAATTAACTTTTGAATCATTTTTTAATTCATTGATATTTTTATTATAATCTAAAATTGAATTAAAAATATTTATTTGATTATTATGTTCAAGGTTTTGATTTAACTCAAAATTATTTAAAAATCCATATAAAAATTCATTTTTCATATTTTTTTTTTTAATTTCTTTCATAATTAAATTATGCATTCCATTTATAATTTCTAATTTTTGCTTAATATTTAATTTTGCAACTTCATCTTCTTCTTTAAATAAATCTGAAAAATTGAATAAACCATTTTGTTCAAATAATAATGAAGAAAAACAATTTGAGCAAATTCTTTTAGGAACTCTTAATCTTTCTTCACAAGGAATGTTTTCTAAAATTTGTTTTACTTTATATAAATGATCTTTTTGTTCCAAAATTTTCATTAAATTGATATTTGAAATTCTTCTTTTCATATCATCTTCAAGTTCAATGAAAAAAGTTTCTAAAAAAATTCTAACTTCATCAATTGATTTAAATTTTAAGATTTCAATATTTTTGGGACATTTAAATTTATTACAAATTAAACAAGGCTTATTTGAAAATTTTTTTATTTTATAAATTTTCAAAAGATGTGAAATTATTGCAGCTCTAATTACAATTTTGTTTACATCTTCATTTCTATTAAAATTAGGAAATTCATTTTGAATATTTTTCTTATATATAAGTTTTTCATTTTGATGATTTGATTTTTTGATAAAATGTTTTTTAAATCTATTTCTTTTCTTATTAAGTAATAGAAATTCTTTTGAATTATTTAAATTAATTTTATTTAAGCAATCTTCACAATTACATACATTTTTACATTTAAAACATTTCCATTTATTACTTGTTTTTTGTTTTAGAAATAAAGGATAAGAACCAATTCCATATTTTTCTTCAAAGCAAAACAAACAAAAAAATGTTTGACAATCTTTTTTTACACAATTGATTATTATATTTCTTTCTCTAAATAATTTGCATCCATGACATTGAATTTTTCTAATATCCATCTTATTTAATCTTTATAATTTTAACTTATAATGGAAAATATATTAAATAAAATTTTAAAAAATCAAATAAATTCTGATATCTAAAACTATTTAAAGATAATAATAAATATGATATATTGAAGATAAAAATAACATTTATTAAATAATGAACTAGTTATTTATTAATTTCTTTTTAATTAATTATCTATTGCATTTTTTATTTTTTAAAATTTGACACAATTTAATATTTTAATTCTTTTTATCATATTTTCTTCGAAATTAAATAATTTATTCTTCAAAAATATTTTTTTATAATATAAAAAAATTATTAATTAATGAATATTTAATAAATGACAAATAATTTTGAAGAATCACCATTACAAATAGTAACAGTAAATGAAGAAGGAATATTAGAAATTACAATTGAAGGAATCAATTTTTTTAATAAATTAATAAATCAAAAATTAAGTATTTTAAGTATAAATGGTGAATCACAATCAGGAAAATCATTTTTAGCAAACTCACTTCTTGGAAGAATGAATGGATTTAAATGTGAAAAAACAAATGGAATTTGGGTTTGGGGAAAACCAATAAATTTAGAAAATGAAGTTAAATTACTTATTTTTGATACTCAAGGTTTAATTAAAAATGAAAAAAATAATATTGGTCAAAAATTATATATTTTAAATATTCTAATTTCCAATTATATAATATATAATTTTAAAGGGAATATAAATGAAGAAATGTTAAATGAGTTTATTTTTTTTTCTGATTTATCAAAAAAAATAAATATATCAGAGAATGAAGAAAAAAATTCAATTGAGAATTTAATTAATTATTATCCATCTCTAATATTGACATTATCTAATTATTCAAATAATGAAAAAAAACCAAATGATTTTATGGAAGAATTATTAAATAAAAATCAAAATTGTGATAATATAAAAAGATTATTTTCAAAAAGAAAAATGTTTTATATTCCATCTCCAACATTAGATGAGACAAAATATAAAAATTTAGAAAATGAAAATAATGCAATTTTAACAACAGAATATAATAAAGCAATAAATGATTTAATTACAGAAATAAAAACAAATATACCTATTAAAAAAATAAATAATATTGAAATTGATGGAGATTCACTTTTTGGAATATTACAAAATTATATTGATTCTTTAAATAATGATGAAAATCCAATTATATTAAAAGCAATAGATAACGTTCTGTTATCAAGAGCTACAAATATATCTGAAAAATCTTTTGAAGATTTTAAAACAAAAATGACATCAAAATTAGATTCAAAATTCCCAATGAATTTTATTGATATTTATACTATTTTTTTTGATTTACAAGATAAAACAATTTCTAAATTTTGTGATGAAGTTAAAAATATTTTAAATACTAAAGTTTTTGGTGAATATATTCATAGATTAAATGAAAGAATGATTTCTGAATTAGAAAGTATTTTTGAAACAAATAATGAATTTTATGACGAATGGTTTGGAATTGAATATAATGAATTAAAAAAAAACTTAAATGAATTAAAATTTAATAAAGTAGAAGAAATTAAAACTTTTTTTTCATCATATTCAGATACATTTAAAAATTCAATAAATAAATTTTTAGATATTCCTAATTCTGATTTTTGTAAACATTTATTAACAATACTTTTGAATATTTTTCAAGAATTTGTTGTATCAAAAATAAAAAATATTGGGGAACAAATTGGTGAAATTTATCAAAATATAACAAATGTATCTTCTTCAAATATAGATAATTTAAATGTTACAATTAAATCTTTAACGGAACAATTAGAAGTTTCAAAAAAAATGTTAGAAGAAAAAAGAAAAGAAAAAAGCGAATTAGAACGTTCATTTATTGAATTACAAAATAAATATGACAAATTTACACGAGAGACGAAATCTAAAGAGAAAGAAAATGATGATAATATTAATTATATGAATATTCAAAAATATCAAAAATATCAACAAATGGAAAATAATTATTTAAATCAAATCAAAGAAAAAGAAAAAATAATTAATTCTCAAAAAGGAGAAATAGAAAAACTAAATAAAGATCTATTAGATTCAAGTAATATAAATTCAACTAAAATAAATGAATTAAAAAAAGATAATAATAAATTAAATATAGAAATTGAAAGATTAAATGGTGAGAAAAAAACAATAGGAGATATAAATGTCATAAATCAAACATTATTTAAAAATATTCAAAGTACTTTTATGGACTTTAAAGAAAGTGTTGATAAATTAGACAAAGAAAAAGAAAATATGGTAAATAAAACTTCTTTACAATTTATAACAAAAGAAATAAAAAATAAAGTAAGTAGTTGGAATGAAGAAATTAAATTATTTAGAGAAACTCAAATAAAAACAATGACAGAACTATATAAAGGAAGTATAGAAAAATATAATAATAAAATAAGAGAATTAAATTTAGAATTGACCAAAAAAATACAATCATTATATGAAGAAGAGCAAATGAAAAAAAAATTTGAAACTAAATATAATGAATCAAATAAAGAAATAGATGAATTAAATACAATATTAAAATCTAAAAATAGTCTAATAAATACTCAAAATGAATTAATAAAAATGTATGAAAATAATATTGGTGAACAAACAAAAAAAATTGATGAATATGAATTAATTTTAAATAAATATATTGTGGATTTTAAATTGAAAGAAGATGAAGTTGAGAGAATGATAAGTGTTATTGAAGGAATAGTAACAAAAAAAAAAGAAAAATTTGAATATAATGCTTCACGTTTATCATCTGAAATATATAAACAAATTATTGAAGTAATTAATGCTTCAGAATTTAAATTTTAAAAATATATTTTATATTTTAATAATATTTCTTAATTAATAAAATTTTTGAATAAAAGAAAAGATGAATAATTTTAATTATTTTAAATTATAGTCTTAAAAAAAAATAAAAAAAATCAAGTTTTAATAAGGAAAAAATGATTGATATATATTATTTTATTTAATTACTTTTTCTAAGATAAATATTTTTTTGTAAATTAATTAAATTCAGAATATTTCAATTATTTACATATTTAAAAATATATTATAATAATAGTAACATTTATACCAACTACTATTATTGTGTATTATTTTAGTAGATGGAACAAAGAGGTTTATTACAAGGACAACTTTTATTAACTTTATTAGTTTCAGGAATTGATCCACCATCACTATAAGTCATCTTAAAATTATATTCTTTATATGATTCAATTGGAACTACTGAAATAAATGGATTATCAATAGTTACTCTTTTTATTTTTTTATAAAATTTTTTTTGTCCAAAAGTTGTTTTGCTCATTCTTCTTTTTTTTAAATCTTCTAGAGGGAATAATTTACCTTGTTGATTTTGTTTTAAATAATTTGATGATATATCTTGTATATTTTCTTGTACATTTGTATTTTCTTCTTCAGTTTTGATATTGCTAGGAATATCTAAATGATTTTTATATACTTGTGATAATATTTGTTCATTATTATTTACTTTATTATCAATATTCCCATCATCCATTGTGGGACTATTTAAGAACATAATTCCAATTATTTTAATTAATATATTTATTTATGAAATTTTAAAAAAATTTTTAACATCATTTTATAATCTGTTGAGTATAATTTTTTCTTTTTCTAATAAAAAAATTTCTAGTAAATAAAATATTCATCCTATATTATATTATTTAGTTATGGTTAATATTCAAAAATAAAAAGTGTATAAGAAAAATTTTTAGGAATAAGTTAAGAGTATAATATAATGTTTATTGTTTTAAAAAAAAATAAAATTCTCATTAACATATATTTTTATGAAAAAAAAAATAAAAAAAAAAATAATTTTAACATAATTTAATTGTAATATGTCATTAGAAGGAAATATAATAAATAAAGGATTATCTCAATATTCAACTAATGATGTAATTGAATTCATAAATCAATTAGGACTAGATAATTATTCAAAAAAATTCGAGCAATTACAAATAGATGGATATGATTTAAGTATTATAAATGATAATTTAATTCAATCATTAGAAATTTTAAATCCTCATGATTTAAATAAATTAAAAAAAAATATACATTTAAAATTAATTCAACAATTACAAATAGGCTTTTCTTATTTAGGTCATATTTATCCATTACAATTAGATTATATTCCTGATTTAACAATAGATAATATTTCAAAAAGTATTTCAATAGCATTTAACATCAAAGAACCATTTCTTCTATCAACAATGGATAATCAAATGCTTTCTCCTCAAATTAAATTTATTGATTTATTTTTAATTGAACCAGATAGATATAAAATATTAAAAATTTTTAATCCAAAAGAAATCTCTTCACAAATAATAAACAAAAATCATCCACAAAAGTCATATTCTAATTTTGATATAAGAAAATCATCACCAATGATAACAAAAAATATAGATTTAAATAAAAAAGAAATTGAAAATATACAATATAAAATTAATATGAATGAAAATAGATCACATTCAATAACAAAAGATCAAATGAATAATTATAAACAACAAATAAATGAAAATATTGAATCTACACCTCAAATAAAATCAAATAATTATTCAACAGATTATGGATTATATAAAAATTTTAAACCTACAAATAATATTTTAACATCAAATAATCAAATAGATAATAAAATTAATATACCAACTCAAAATAATATATCATCTCAAATAAATCAATATCAGCAAAAAAATAAAAGTTCAGATATTTTAGGTGATTTAAATAATAATTTAAAACTGATGAAAGATAATATTTTAAATAATAATATTCTTCAAGATAATAACCAAATAACAAATATGTCACCACAAAAACAAAATTATTCAATGTTAAATGCATATAATGAAATTAATAAACAAAATTTACAAAATCCCACACTTGAATCTTTAGTTCAAGAATCACCAGATCCAAGATTATATCAAGATAATATACAAATGATAGATAATATTAATATAAATAAAAATAAATCAAAATATAATTATAATGTTAATAGTGGAAAAACAAATAATAATATTACAGAACCCTCTGTTGCACAACAAGCTGATATTATATTAAAAAAATATCAAAGTGAACAAAGAGTTTTTAGACCTAATTCAAATATTCAAACTGAAACTAATATTTCTATAGATAATAAAAAATTTCAGAAATATAATCAAAATCCTCTAGAAGAAATAAATGATAAATATAAAAATATGAATATTAATAGAATAAATAAAGATCAATCAAATAATATAGGTAATTTTACAATTACAAATCAAAATAAAGGATCATTAAGTTTAAGAGGAATAAATGATAATAATTATAATATTGAAAGAAAACCTATTCAAATGTCACAAAAAATAGATTCATATAAATATATGAATATTGAAAAAGGAGAATAAATAATAATATAATAAAAAAATTAAATGTAATTAATATATTATTCATATTAATAAAAAATTATTTTTTTTAAAAATTAAATAAAAAAACTTAAAAGATGTTATTTTTCTGAAAGATATATGCATAAATTTTGATAAGCACCTGAAGTATCATTTTTAATTGCATCTACTAATTTTTTATTATATTTAACAAAATAAATTTCTCTAATATCAACCATATCAATTTCATTTCTAGTAGCAAGAATTCTATTAAGAGTATTTGAATCAGTACCAATTCCTTTTAAAGCAGAATAAATTTTATCTGCAAACATTTCACTTGGATTAATATTATTAAATAATATTTCATTAAATAAACTTTTATTTTTCCCACTCATTTTCTTTTCAATTGCATCACATAATGCAACACTAGTTTTTTTATAATAATATCTTGCAATAATAACTAATTCTTCAGCTGATTTTTTAGCAAAAATATTATCAAAAATATCTTTATTATCAAACCAAGTACTTTCTTTATTTTTTTTTAAAATTTCAGCATCTTTTTCACATTCACTTTTATTAGGATTTTCATTTGTATTTCTAACTGTATTCAATAAAGTAAGTAAATTTCTTTTTAAATTACCAGAAAATTTTTTTTCTATATCTTCACTTAATTCTTTCCCTGTATTATTTTTATACGCAATTTTTAAATCATCAAGCATCCATTTTGGTCTGCTTGTTAAAATTTCAAAAATTGGAATTTCACTTACAGAAAATCCTTTTAAAGCTCTTTTTATTAATTCAACATCTAAATCTGCTGGTGATAAAAATAAATCCTTTACAAGATCTCTAAATTTAGAAGATAATTTTTTTTCTAAATCATCTTGTAATTTAACACTATATGCTGCTTCATAATATTGGGCTATTGTTAATCTTGTTGGTAAATTTGTATTTGATATTATTTCTGTCACTTCTTTTTCTTTGTTTTTTGAGAAAAAAAGAGCTTCATGTAAACGATCTCCTAAATCTGATGGTGATTGCATTTTTTCAATATAATATTTAATTATGTTTATTTTTTTTTTTTAATTTTTTCTTTTTTAAGAAAAATCTTTATTATTTATTTATTTTAGTTAATAGATTTTTTAATTTGAGATAATTGTGTAAATGGATAAAATTGAATCATTAAACATAAATTCAGAAATAAATCAAAATTTTTTATTTTCATTATTAAAATCATGTAATTCATTAACTAATTTGGGAATTATTTCAAAAATAAGACAATTTACTCAAACTAATGAATTTTTTAGTCATTATACAAATATTAATGCTAAAAACTTTGATTTATTTATAAATAAATTTTTAAAAAAATCAAATATTTTTATTAAAAAAATTTCATGTATAAAAGAATTTGAGAAATTTAGAATTGAATCAGATAAATATATTTCTTTTATTTCTACCATTATCATTCTTTATTATATGGAAATTAAATTACAAAAAATAATAAATTTAATATCCCAAAAAATTAACAAAATTATTTCATATTGTAATTCTAGTTTAAATGATTTTAATGAACTTCAAGAAAAAATATATCAATTAACTGAAGTATTAAATATTAAATCAAATTATTCAAGAATATCAACAAAACATAATACTTTACTTTTAGAAAATGATATATTAACCCCAAAATTTATTGAATTTCAAGATAAAGAAGAAGATATAAATACTTTAAAAAGCAATTTATTTTTATCTTTTGTAAATAAAAATGAAAATAATAAAAGAAATCAATTAAAAAGAAGAGATTCATATACTTCATTTTCAAATTTGACATTTTCTTCTTTAAAAGAAGAATCTAATTCAACTAAAAAAATAAATAATTCTAAACCAAAAAAGAAAAATCATATAAGAGCAACTTCAGTTGAAAAAATGAGTTTCCCATATGTTAATTTGTTACATTTATCTAATGAAATGTTCAAGAAAAAAATTATTAATTCTAATGAAAAAATTAAACTTAAAGAATTAATTATTAGTAATGATCAAAGATTGATATCTTTATGTAAATGCTCAACTGATAGAGAAAATAATTTTTTTAAAATTAAAAAATTTCTATCAGAAAAAAATTGAAATTTATAAAATTTGATTTTATATTAATAACAAATTTAAATTCCTATTTAAATGTAAATTTATTGAAATGTTTTCAAAATTTGAAAAAAGTATTATAATGTAATATAAGTACAAAAAATAACTTTAATATATATTTCTTGAATATATTATCATACAATGCATTATTCATTTGAACTTAAAGATAGATTCATATTTTTTTAAATATATAGAAAAATGTAATATTTTTAAAAATTATTATAAATAAAATATAATATATTAAAATTCTTTTAAAAAATTTATGATAAATAAAATTGTTGGATTTAAATAAATTCAATTTTTTTTAAAAAAGCAATCATAATGATATAAAAAATGCATTATATGAATAATTAAGAAAAATATAACTAAGTAATTTCTTTTATTATTTTATAATTTTATAAATTTGTTCTAAATAATTATTGTCAATTGAATATTTTTTTACGAATAATTGAATTAAATCATTAATTTGATTTTTATCAATTCCAAATTGTTGCATAATATTTACATAACTTATTAATTGAGTAAAACATACTATGGAAACTACATTTGACTTTTCTTCTTCTTTTTTTTCTTCAAATTTTTTAGTATTAAAGGCATATTGCCTATTTAATTCTTCTGAAATCATATATTCAATTAAATTTTTCCAAAATTCAATAGTTTTTACCCAATGATGATTTTTTAATGATTCATCAATATAAATCTTTTCTTTATCTTCATTTTCATAATAAAATGTTTGAGATAATAATATAGTATTTTTTACACTATTCATATCAATTTCTTTTTCATTTATATCTAAAATTTCATTCAACATTATTGCTAAAATTTTTATTATTTCTTTTTTTCTAATATATCTACCATTTTTCCTTTGATTATTTAAATACAATATAAAAAAATTTCTATATTCTTTTTTAAGTAAAGAACTTTTTATTTTTTCTATTTCTTTTTCATCTAATATAATACCATCATTGAATAATTTAGAATAAATAATTCTGAATTCAATTTTTTCTTTTTCTTCACTTTCATTAAAATTTAAAAAAACAGTTTTTAATCTACTTTTCATTAATTGAATTATTTTATAATCTAACATAGGATTTAAAGAATCAAGATCTAATTTTGTTTTTGGTTTATAATACTGAAAATTAATTTTTTCTTCAGGTTTTAAATTAGTTTTATTTTGATTTATATATTCATAAATATCTTCAGTAATATTCAATTTCCTAATTTTATCAGATAAAATATCTATATCTGTTAGAATATTACCCAATAAATCTTTCATTAATGATATATATGAGATAACTATATTATTAATTGTTGTTCCTACTTGAAAATTTAAAGAATAATAATTTTGAAGGTAAATTTTTTGATATTTATTATAATCATTTCTTAATTCATTTGCTTTATTTACATTATTTAAATATTGGGTTTCATAATTATTTGCATCTATTAAAGAATTTTCTGATACTTCTTCATTATATAATATATCTTCTTCATTTTTATTATTTAATTGACTTTCAACATATTTTTTTGTATTTTCCTCGGCAATTTGAACATATTGTTGATAATTTTTTTCTGAACTTTTCATTTTATCTAACAATTTTTCATATGATTTTTGTGTTTTAATAAAATTATTAAAATCTTTCTCTTCTTTATTATTAAGGTCTTTAAATATTTTTTTTGATGGCTCAGTGATGATTTCTTTGATTTCATTATATTTTCTACTAAAATTTTCACCTTGAATTTTTAAATTATTAAGAAAAGCTTGCAATAAAAAACTTTGTGTAGTGTTATTTTCTTCAAATAATGTTAAATTTTTATTTGCAGCTTTTTTTAAATCTCTTCCATAATAATATAAAACATTTTGAAATTGAGTTAATAAATAAATAATATTATTTATATTATCATTTTGTCTTTTATATCTTTCATGTAAATCTATAACTTTTCCCCATAAATTATCTTCAAAATTCATAAATATATATTTTTATTTAAATAAAAAATCATAATTAAAGAAAATGTTTTAATTACATTAATATTATATATAATATATTATTTAATATAACAAAATCATTCTTATATTAAATATAATAAAATAATAATAAAAAATATAGCAAAAAATTATAAGCAAAAATTCAGTCTCCTTTCATTTTATGATTTTCAAAACTAAATTTATCACTAATTCTATTTTTTGGGAGAAGATTATCTAAATTTGATGAAGATGGAAGATTTTGCTGTGAATTAATATAAACATTTCTTTTATCAAATTTTATTTTTTTATATTTTTCTTGTGTAAATTTATTTGGGATAGACAAGATAATTTCTTTTTTTCTTTTATTATAGCGAAATACAATTTTTTTATTAAATTTTTTATTAATTGACTCTAAATAATTATTTAAACCTTCAAATATAAAATCATTAATATCTTTTCCTGAAATTTTAGAAGAAAAAATATTATAAAATAAAACTACTACCAATATAAATAATCCAAATATTGCTAAATAAATAGCAATTAAATCTAAATTTTTTTTATCTCTATATTTAGGAGAATAAAATAAAATTGATAAAGAAATTATAAAAGCAATTATAGAAATAATAATCATAATATAAATCCAAATTTTTAATTCTTGCTTTTCAAACCTTAATTTATTTATATGACTTTTACATACAACTTTTTCACTTTCTGTTAAAATATCATCAAAATCTTTTCTTGAAATATATGAACATAAAATTGAATCATTATATACATCATGATTAAAATAAAATATTTCATCTGATTGTGGTATTACTAATTCAAAAAAATTTTTTGGTTCAGTTGATTCCATTTTAAAAAATTGAATTATTTCCAAAAAAAATAATTCATTAAAAAAGTCACTTAAAATTCTTTTTTTTAATGATTATTTATATATGAACCAAAATAATTTAAAAAAAAAAATAAATTCAATTTTTAAAAATTAAATTTAAAATTTTTTATCAAGTCAAATAACCAATCTTTAAAAACTAAAAAAAAATTGAGTTAACTTAATCATTTAAATATTTTTCCTTATTATAAATACTTCTATAAACAGAATTATAATCACTAATAACATATCCATCACTAAAAGGTAAAACAGGTTCAGTAAAATTAGGATTATTTTTCATAGCTAATTTACATAAATTTTTCCATTTTTGATCCATTTTATTTCTCTCATCAGGAGGTTGAGTAATTCTTAAAGTTTTATCATATTTTTT
>JAEEGL014516411.1_pt1 | contig 12325 bp, 11 predicted proteins | sample 9134231 | NCBI WGS metagenome assembly JAEEGL01 (sample SAMN16246548, study PRJNA631951) | gut metagenome | biome: gut microbiome; feature: rumen; material: fiber-attached | host: Bos | place: Iran: Karaj | collected 2018-10 | reverse complement strand
GTAATGGACGTTATAAAGTTCAATTCCCCTTTGAAATTGTCGGGTATTATGTGATATACGCTACCTTCTTCTTTTTCACATTTAATATCAGTAGTGCAAGTTATGATACCATTCGCTGTACTAATTGCTCCTTTAGATGTTCCAACATTTACCGCTTTCCCGGTATTGTCAAATACGAGCCAATCAACTTTATACCAAAGCTTTTTCGATCCCGAGTATTTGTATCTTACTGATCCTGCAAGAAGGTTATATTGTTCTACATCCTCAGAAGAGTAATATCCGCCACCTGCTGATAGAAATTCATCTGCGGCGTTATGCATTTCCCCTTTTGTTTCAAAAGTGATCAGACCGGAATACGCCGGAGCACCGTCAGAAACTTCTTTGGTCTCGCACGTGAAACTTGCAAACGCGATCTCCGGGTTAAAGATAAAGTTGTTATCATCCCCCGCGGAAAGACCGCTGAAAGTTTTGGCCTCGGTTCTGATCACCGATCCGTCCGCTCTTTTATACGTCCCCTTCACCTCAACGGAACAGTCTTTTCCTTTCTCGTTCTTTACGTTCACGACCGCAACATTTACGCCGTTAAGAGAATACACTTTAACCGTCGCGGGTAGCGTCGGGTCGGATTGGGGTTTGGGATCTTCAGGATTCGTGGATGAGCCGCCGCTTGAGCTTCCGCCGCTTGAGCTTCCGCCGCTCGAGTTTCCGCCGCTTGAGCTTCCGCCGCTCGAGTTTCCGCCGCTTGAGCTTCCGCCGCTTGAGTTTCCGCCGCTTGAGCTTCCGCCGCTCGAACTTCCGCCGCTCGAGTTTCCGCCGCTTGAGTTTCCGCCGCTTGAGTTTCCGCCGCTTGAGCTTCCGTTCCCGGACGGAATAGGCGTGTCAATGGAGGGTTCGGGTGTTACTTCTTTACCCTTCGTTTCCTCCTGTTTGTCAGTTTTGTCCTCTTCTTTCTTTGTAGACTCCGTTTTCTTTGTCTCATTTGATTTTTTCGTCTCGTCGGATTTCTTTGTATCCTTCTTATCTTTTTTCGTCTCGTCTGTGTCGACAGATTCAAGAGTATTGCTCTCCGCCGCTGTGAGGTCAGCGGACGAGAGATCGCTCGCCGTCCTTTTTGCGCACCCGTTGAAAGCTGTCAAAGCAAGTATTAAAATGATAATGATCGAAAGCTTTTTCATGAAATTTTCCTCCTTTTATTCTGCCTTAACGCAGATATACAAAATAACTTCAAAAAAGCAGTTCAGATGGGTCCTTATTATTCAATGCGTGAATACTCACTGGAAATGGCTTGATCATTTATAGTTTTCTCCTCGTCATTCATCATCTTTCTGAAAACATCGTTGTCCCAATTTTTGAGTTCCCAATAAATGTGAAGAACTAATTCTACGATGCCTTTGTAAATATCACAATAACAAGTCGGGGCATGAAAAACCGATCCGGTGTGCGATACAGAAGTATGCGAGCATGCGCCGCTACACAGGTATCTTGCCCAGCAATCTTTACACTCTTCTTTCGTCAATACATTTGCTTTTCTGTATTCGTTGCGTTTGGGTATATCTATTCCATCCTCAAGAGTTCCTATTACGTTGTCATCCATTCCCATAAACCTATGGCATGGATATATCTTTCCGTTTGTTCCGACCGCAATCCCGCTTTCGCCTGCGTTGCAGCCGCGTATTTTCATTTTTTTAAAGTAAAGGGCGTTCAAATAATGTGTTAACAAATGATTCAGGTTTTTTTCGCCTTTCTTTACTGAAGAAACATAGTCTTCCGCAAGAATTCTATATTGCTCCAGAACTTCATTTGAGTATTCGCCGCCGATAAACAGCTCTGAATCTTCAGACGTGTCCACCATAGAAGTAATGGCGTTTGTAAATCCCATTGCAAGCAAATCGTCTTTTATGTTCTTGAAGCGAAAATCCGTTCTGCAAACAGTCGCTCTTGCCGTCAGATGACCACCACGCGCTTCTTTGAACTTTTCAATATTCTTTTGAACATCGTCAAAACTCCCTCTTCCGTCGCAATAACACCTATGTTTGTCCTGGATATCTCGTCCTCCGTCTACGCTGATCATTACGTTTATTTTGTTGTCCTTGATAAAGTCATATATTTCGTCTGTCAATATAGTCCCGTTTGTAGTCATACTGAAGGAAAACTTTTTTCCGGTTTCCGGTTCGAGCGATTTACAATAGTCAAAAGTCTTTTTTACAACGTTAAAATTGATAAGAGGCTCGCCGCCGAAGAAGACAATTAAAATGTTTTCAACGCCCTCACTGTTTTCAACCGTAAAGTCAATGGCTTTCTTGGCTGTTTCAAAGCTCATCAGTTCTCGTTCTCTTCCGTATGATCCGCCGTCTCCGTAACAATATATACAGTTGAGGTTGCAGTCGTTTGCAATTTGAAGAACTGTATTTGTTATGTGGATCCTTCCGTCATCCTCCAGTTTTTCGACGGCTTTATAATACCCTTCTTTAACGGGGTCTTCCTGCGGTTCTTCTCCTTCATATATGAATCCGGCAGAAATAAGATCTTCATCATCGCAATCAATGGCGTCGGAGTTATTCTCCGCTTCCGCCACTAGTTTCTCGAGTCTACCGTATGTATCCTCATCGACCTCAAAAAGCTGAAGGTTCCTCGGAAGAAAGGCAAAACAAGTTTCACCCGATTTGAAAAGATGAAGTTCGGTAAGGAAGTGTTTCTTGTTTTTATTGTTCATTTGTCTGGCTCCTGTTTCTGAATATTTTAAACAATTCAAGTTTTCTATCATTTTCTTGCTTTATATAAACATATTTCTGGCAAATCACAAGTTGATTTCTCATTATGTGAACCAAAATACAATAAATCGGGTTTTTCGTAAACGCAAAGAATACTGTGATGAGAATTGAGAATGCAAGAATATCAAGATGCTGAACAATTGCCTTTTCTTTGTTAATATGTATTGCAAAGAACACTACAGCGGATATACATGCGGATATAATTGTATTTTTTGTTAGTAATGATACCGCATCAAATAGGAACCATCGATAGAGTAATTCCTCATAAGTTGAACTGATTATGTTCCGCAGACTCTCGTTTCGGAACATCCGGAATAGCTTACCCTTATATCTGAAACATTCAAAAGGGATCAAATTCTTTTTCTCAAACTTTGTCCCGACAATAAATAGAGATATAAGGTACGTCAGATACGCAGCCGCGGGACAAACAAGTATAATAATCAGATTAAATGACAGGAAATCTTCAAAACCATACTGGAATCCCCAAAAAGCGAGCGCGGCAATACTTAGAATCAGAATAACGTTTTTGAACTTTCTGTCTTTTATTATGAACCTGTTTGCCAGCCATAGAATCACTTGATAAGCTATTTGAAATATGATTATCATAAATCAATTTTCCTCAGTATCCCTGACATTTTTGAAGAATCATATTCGCCTGACTGATGGACGGTAAACTTTATATTCGGAAGTCCATATATAATAAACAAGTCCTCGATAATTCTTTCGATGTTTTCCACTCTGTTAGGATTCTTGTAAACGTATAAATCATAGTGATCCAAAGAATCCATTATGAAATTGAACGCAATATCTTCCGGTAGCTCTTTTATCAACTTGATCTCTTTATTTGCAGGGGCGTACATCGCCCAACCGTAACAACGCTCCGGATCGTCAAGTATCAAGAATTCTGGCATCCTTGCCGCTTTTATGGTGATTACAGGATTACGATTTCCACATGGGCAAACATAGTTTCTTTCTATATGAGCGATATCATTGAGGCGGTATCTGAGTATCGGCATTGCAGTATTGTGAAGTCCGGTAACGCAGACAAAACCGTCTTCTCCTTCTTTGAGTTCCCTTCCGTTTTCATCGACTATCTCGACAAACACGTTATCTGTAAGCAGATGGTTATTGTGATAGGTACACTCATACGATATTCCGTTGGTTTCCGTGCATCCGTACATATTGGATGACGGCGCGTATATTCTTTTTTCTATGTATTTGCGGTAGTATCCGCTCAGCGGTTCGCCCATATATTCGATGTATTTTACCGATTCGGGAAACCGCATCCCGACCTTTTCACCCCAGTAGAGGAGAGTGAAAAGTACACTGTTCTGAATGAACAGCCATTCCGGCTTGAACTCATTTATTGCGTCAAGAATTTCCGAAACGGTTTCAGAAGAATACAGCATCGATGTGAACGTCAGCTTATTCCCCTCAATTTGGTACGCTTGACCGTTTGGAATATGCTTGAGCGACGTACAGTATCTCGATGAAGGAGTAATCCCGAATTTCTCTCTGAATTTCCAATGATTTATTATCGAAGAAAAATAGTCATTATTGTTCCAAAGGATCTTCATTGGAGTCCCGGTTGTTCCCGATGTGGTCTCAATTCGTACACGAGATCCTTTCCTCAGCCTGTAATCGGAATCGAGATATTCTCCGGAAATGAAATTTAACCACCCCGTATTTCTGATTGTACCTTTATCAAAGATAGGGAGTTTGGAGAAGAACTCAGCTTTTAATTCGTCCTCATCTTCGGAAATCTCATTTATCAGATTGTTAAAAAACGGGGTGGTCTCGTATGCGCTCTTTAAGACTCTTTCAAATTTTTCTTTTTGGGAACCCATTTTCTCGGGTTCCAAATCACTTTTTCGTTTTTTCTTCAACATAGTTGATGACGTCCTTTACCGTCGCCAATTTCTCCATATTGATGTATTCATCGTCGAATTTTATATTGAATGTACTTTCAAAAATGAGAATCATATGTACAAATTCGAGAGAATCAATTGACAGGTCGTCAATGAGTTTCATTTCTTCACCAAGCTCTTCAGGGGTTTTGTCTGTCGCGGAAACAGACGTGATAATCTCCAAAATCTTTTCTTTCATTTTCCTCTTTATACCTTTCTTTTTATTTTTCCGTTGTGTGTACGATCAAGCTTATCGACGAATTCAATACGGACCGGAACTTTGTAGTATGAAACATATTTTTTACAGAATTCTTTCAACTCCGTCTCGGATATCGACCCCTTATCTTTCAAAGCAACCCTTGCGACTGGGATTTCTCCGTAGGCTAAACTTCTTTCTGCATAAACCAAAGCTTCTTTTACATGAGGATTCTGTTTGAGAACAACCTCGACTTCTTCCGGGAAGATATTCATCCCCGCAAAAATAATCAGGTTCTTAATTCTTCCGGTTATGTAGATATAACCATCCTCGTCTATATATCCGAGATCACCGGTCGAGAGCCATCCTTCGCTTACGGGAAATGAATCGCTCTTATAGTATCCGACCATTACGTTTTTTCCCTTGACCTGGATCTCTCCGTACTGTTCCTTAAGATTCATTTTCCGGAGTCTGACCGATACGTTTTCAAGCGGTTTCCCGACTGACGGGAGCTTATCCTTTTCGGTATTGAGAAACAGATGCGAAATTCTTGGCGACGCCTCTGTCTGTCCGTATATATGAACGAACTTATCGCACAATGGATTATTCTTTAAACGATCAAATGTCCGGTCGTCTGTCCTTCCTCCACCGAAACATATAACGTTCAACGTTTTCGCCTGGGCTGAATAGTCCCTTCCTTCTTCCAACAGGATGTTCATAACGGATGAAACGATTGTCGTTGACGTGATCCCATATTTTTCGACCGTGTTAAAGAAGTAATCAGGATACAAAGAATCGGAGTATATGTATAATGTCGATCCGAGTATCAGCGACACAACGATTTGCGACGTATTGCCGGCTGCGAACGGGAACGGAAGAACGGCAAGGATCCTTTCGTTTTCCGTATAATTCAAGGATTTGATTATATCCTTCGAATTAGCTATAAGGTTTTCGTCCGAAAGCATCACACGTTTCGGAAAATCCACGCTGCCGGAAGTCCCAAGCATTACCCGAACATTTTCCGGACTGACCGGCGCGAACTTCCGCCTTTTGTCACCGATTTCGAAGGATTCCATTTTGCTGATATTCAGCACCGTTATCCTGTGACGGTATTTCACGCTCAGCACGAAATCAATCGTTTGATCAGCCGCAATAATCATTCCGATATCACAGTAATCTACGACCTTTTCAACCTCATGAATCGAAGACTTCGCATATATCGGGACAACTACGTTATCCGACAGAATAATTGCAGAAAAGGCGACCACATACTCAATGGAGTTAGGAATCACAACGATAATATGACTTCTGGACCCAAGGGCTGTTTTGATCTGTTCAGAGACCTCTTTCGCCCTCGCAATTAAACCTTGATATGAGATCCTTTTTTCTCCGTCGACTATTGCTACTTTATTGTTCTCCGCGTGCGATAACAAGTAGTCTTTAATTATTTTTCGCATTCTATTCCCTCTTCATTTAAGTCAGATTTGGAGATTGGCTTACAAAGCTTTTCCAACAACGGGACATTAGTCGTATCAATAAATCTTCCTATCCACCATTATGATACTCTGAAAAGAAATCGGATTGTTGAAAGTGGTGTATTTGGGGCTTTTTCTGGTATGTTTTCTGTTCTCATACAAAAAAGCCGCCTGAAGGCGGCTCTGTGTATTTGATTATCGTCTATTCTTCCTTCCTTATCGGCAGCATAACATGAACTCCGAACATTCCGTTCTTTTCAAAGAAATTGCAAATTCCTTCATATTTCTCGGTGATCTCACGAATGATCTTCGTCCCGAGTCCGTGACCGGTCTTATCTTTTTTTGTCGAATCAAGGTGCGGGTTTGTTTCTAAAACAGATGAATCTATAGAATTTTTTATTATAATGCTTTGGTATTCGTCGACTGTTGAAAAATCGATCTCAAGCCTTTTTTCAGTAGAGTTTTCGAGCGCTTCAAGCGCGTTGTCGATAATATTCCCGATAAGAGAAACAAGATCGAGAGGATCAATACCGTCAACGTTTATTGAACTGTTGATAAGAAACAAATTCAGATCCTTATGATCGCTGAGCTTTGAATTGATAATAAAGTCTATTGTGGGATTACCCGTGGTCAGACTTCCTGAAATTGATTCGATCCGGTTCTTCAATTCTGCCAATGCTTTTTCTGCGGTTTCTCCCTGCCCGTTATAAACAAGGGAGGAAATGGAGTCAAGTTGTTTATTGACGTCGTGTTTTATTCTACAGATTTTCAGATAATTATCATTCATCTCTGCGTATAGTTTTTTCTCGTCCTCAACCTGCTGATGGTACAGTTTCAGTTCATATGTTTCATAAAGTGATTCTGACAACCTTCTGAATAATATGTAAGAGAAAACGTTTATCGCACAGATTCCAATAATAGTGCCGATAACAAGCAATTTCACCTGGTCAAGATCGTAAAGCATTCCGATTTTAATCAGGACGTACAATTCATATATTGAAGCTGTCGGAAGAATAACATAAATAAGAAAATCGAATATGGAGAACTTGGATTTTTTGTTTCTGATTCTGATGGCAATTACTACTACGGTAAATAAAAGAATTTTACTCAAAGCCATTCCGACGTATCGCTGCGCTATTCCGCGTGATAACACCTCCGAGATTTCAACTCTTAAGACCAGACTTGTGACAAACATAAATAACGTGTTGACTATTATCAAAATCACTTCAAACAGCACAGGGTAAAGGATCTTTTGAGTCCACGACACGTTCTTAAGAGTGAGGGAATAGCCCAGCATTATCAAAAGATTGATGATTGAGGAAAGTACCGAAAAGGTATTTACAAACGTCAACAAAGTTGTGGAAATAAAATGAGCAATAATACCGACGAAAAACCAAGCGGATAACTTTGCTTTTGTCATTCGCTTGATAAAAAAGAAAGCAAGTACGGCGTCAAACAGATTCGCTGATATTTCATATACGATATCCATCAGTATGTATCCTTTCTTATGAAGTCGGAAAAAGCCGATTCTGTCGTTTTCTGATATCTTTGCGAAATCGGAAAAGTATTTCCGTCTTTCATGATTACATTATTCCGATAAATTCTTGATATATAACGAACATTTACAAGAATACCGGAATTGATCCTTATGATCCCATGGTATTTTAAAAATGACTCCTGCTCGGCAACGGAAGATCTCAATCTGAACTCTTCTCCGTCATAGGAAAGAATCAGATAATTTCCTCTTTTGACCACGTATCCGATTTTACTGACGACGATTACTTTGTTTTCACCCTCCGCTTTTACGATAATTCTTTTTGAGGAAGAAATAATCTCATCAAGCGCTGACTCAACCGCTTCGCTCAAATCGTCGTCAAGATGCGATTTCCTGACAAATCTGAAAGGTCGGAACTTCATAGTATAAAAAACCATATTTTCGTAACCCGATGCAAATATGATCAACGTTTCAGGAGAGTGATAGTAGAACTGTTCAGCGACTTTTATTCCGTCATACTCAGGCATCATAATATCAAGAAGCAGGATATCGATGTTTGAGTTTTTTCCGTTGGTTAACAATTCCTTTGTGTCAGTCGTAACGGAAATGTCAATATCAACGTTGAGGAACCTTTCCTGCATCAGTACAGAACGGACCTTACTATTGATCTTTTTTGCAACTGACAGTTCATCGTCACATATAACAATCTTTATCATTCTGCGCTCTCCCCTTATTAGGATTAAATGCGAAAAAAAGACTTAAGTAAGTACGTTTTTATTATATCACAACCGAATATGCATTTCAAATACCAATATCTCTTATACTAACACAAGTAATGCGCATATAAATACCACGATTTTTTGATAGAATATTATTATAGGTGGTGATTAAGATAGATAATGTAGGAGATAGATTAAAGGAACTGCGGAAAGAGAAGAATATGACTCAACTCCAGCTTAGTATCATATTTAATGTTTCGCAGGAAAGTATAAGCTCATACGAGCGCAATAAAAGCAACCCCTCTTTTGATATCCTCTGTATGTACGCCGATCAATTCGATGTTTCTGTGGACTACATCTTAGGCAGAACTAATAACAAACTGTTCATAAAAATGGGTGATTTGAATCCATTTGAAGAGTATTTTGTCACCACTTTCCGGTCCGTTTCAGCTCGTGGGAAAAATATGATGGCAAAAATCGTTAAAGCATTGAGTGATGCTGACATTGAAAATAAAAAACTCTTCCCGTAAAAAAATGCTCAATCGTTCTGAAATCAAAACGACTGAGCATTTGTTTTTCACTTCAGTTTCTTGGGTTCTTTAGGCTGATAGAAACCCCAGTCTGAAGCGTTGCCGGCAGCGCTGACAGCTGCTTTTTTCGCGATTTTCGCGACCGCCTTATACAGCTTTTTCATTCATTTTCACCTCCCGTCTGCGATTGATTATGTGACCACAAACCATCAATACCAGTACGTCTACATACGATACTGTCAGGATTGGTGAATAAGGTAAACCAAATGCACTCAAACATATTGACAGCGTCGACAATATAGCGCACGATAATATTGACAAACTTTTGTTTCGCTTCCTTTTCTTCTGGCTTAATGGCTTGTTTTGATTCTCAACCGGAGAAAAGACAGCGACAAGGACAATTCCGACGGCGTGTATGACAATGGTGGGTATCAGAGTGAAATAAACTGCTTTTGATATGTATAAGGAAATGACGAATATTACACAACAACTGAGATTACACCCGACGTATGTTCTGGCATGATATCCGCCCGTAAATCTTCTTATGATTATCAGAACTGCAAGATATATAAGAGCGGTTATTACTTCCGATAGTATTATTCCCAATAATAAAACTGTCAGAAAACTGCAAATTGTTGAGATCAATACTTCCAGCCCGTAAACGTAGACGTCAGTATCATCTTCTTCTATTAATCCATTAGCAAGGAGTTTATTGGCGATTAATGTTGCAATTCGAGTCAGCATTATCTCGTCACCTCGCTTTCACGCATAATAATTCTATCACGAATAAAAAAGCAGAATCGTTATTTGGTGCATTAAATCGCTTTTCTGGTGAGATTGCCATTTTATAGCAAAAAAACGGAGCTATTTACCCGAATACCTTGTAATGAATATAGTTGTTACTTGTAAAACTAATAGAAACAGCGGCTGCACACTCTTCACAGAGCGTGCAACCGCCTTTTTCAATACAATGGTACTCCGTAACCGAGTATCTCCTCATATCCGACCGGATAGTCCCTTTGAGCGACGGAATCGCTTGAATTGCCCTCGACCGTAAATACTGTGTTATTCTCAACCTTCTGCACAATTCCAACATGGTCCGCCGTCCCGGTAACGCCGTTAAACTCCCAATCGAAAAAGATAATATCACCGGGTCTCGGAACGTACCGGTTGTCGCGCCATTGCCCACGATCGTCAAACCAGTCCACCGCGATCTGGCAACCTGCAAACTTCGGAATGACGCCGGAGTCGATATACCCGCATCTGTCAGCGCACCAGCTCACAAAACATGCGCACCATTCGACTCGGCTCGGGAATCCGTACCAACTCCAGTACGTTTCTCCTCCGGTATTACCGATCTGAGAATATGCGATTGATACTATATCGTCGTCCAATGCGTTGACCTCCTGAAGAAACTGATCCCATAATCCTTTGTTCTCATCAGACAGCATCTCATTGAGCTGTGTCCTTTGAAGATCTGTAAATCCATATTCAGACGCCATCTCTTCGGCAGATCTGTGAGAGATCGTTATATACAGTACCGTTTTTGTTTCTTGTTTCGTTTCAACCGTGATGTTTCCATTGCCGTCGTCCGTTTCCTCAACGAATTCAACTTCTTTGGTCTCTGTCCGGTAGTCGACCTCATTCATACTCCAGAAAACGTCCTTCAGTTCCTGAAGTTTACTTTCGTCCATTGTCGCCGTTTCCTGAGGATTATCCGGGTCTCCTGCAACTTTAACGGAGTAAACAGTCAATACTTCGCGCCACACCGCGCGGCTTCCGCTCATTTCAAGCAGATCGAATTCATTGCTTTCTTTTATCTCGTCCAGTTTTCCGGTGTATTCTGCGTCAATCTCCGAAATGGCGTCCATCATAGAGATCTCTCCTGAACTGTTTCCGCCTCCGGAATAAAATAATCCGAATCCGGATGCAACGATGAGAGCGATCACTACGATAATAACGATTACAACAACTGCGACCCATCCACCCGCCGCTATTATGACGACAAGTTTTTTTACGCCCTTCACAATTGCTTTGACTGTGTTTACAACTGCTTTTGCAGTTTTCTTCGCAGCCTTTCTTGCATTCTCGGCTGCTTTTTTCGCCTTCTTTGCAGCGGATTTGGACGCTTTTTTCGCTTTCTTGGCTTTTTGCACTGTTTCAGCCGTTGCCTTTTCCGCCGTCTTGATCTTAACTCGTGCGGAACGTTCTATCGTCCCGATGCCTTTTTCGACCGTCCGACCGGCGCGCTTTATGTTCTTGTCAACAGTTTTGAACGACGCTTTCCCGGTGGATTTCGCCGTCTGCTTTATATCCTCTCCCGTCCTCTTTTTTTGTTTGATCTGTTGAACAAGGCGCTTACCGCCGTCATAAGTTTTCTCGGCTGTACCTTTTACGACTCGGATCGAATCTTCCGCAGCGTTTCCAGAGATAGTCTTAACTTTCTCCTGCGCGTATGCGTCCGGTGATTCGTATCTGTCTTCATATGACAGCTCACGCGAAGTGTCTTTAGAACGAATCAGACCTTGCCTCATTTTTGAAGCAAGGTCTGACTTCATATTCGTCGTAGCGGCGCTCTTTTGCGACCCCTTTTGCCGTATTTCTTTCATTGGAGATCCCCCGCGTTATCTGTCACGGATAGGATCGGATTTGCCGGGTGCGCCTTTAATTCCTTTGAGTGCGTCGAGTTCATATCTGACCGATTCCTTGACGTCCGCGGCTCTGATCTTGTCCGCCTTATCCATTGCTTTTTGAGAAAGAGTTTCAAAGCCGCGCCCGATCTTTCCGAAAACTTTGCCAAGACGTGACAGGATTCCCTTGTCCGATTTCTCTTGTTCCGCCTCTTTTGCGGGTTTGCCGACGAGAAGGCGACCGACGTTTTTAAGGTGATTCTTCGCGCCGGTCAATTCGGTTTGCATGGAATTGATCTGCGCCACGTCCTGTTCTATGTCCTTCGAAAACTTACCGAATAGACCGGAAAGTTTATCAAACGTCTCGGGAACCTTCATAGCCCGGACCGCTTTTTTGAACGCTTCCTTGCCTTTCTCTTTGAAGGTCTTAATCGCATTCCCCGCGGCCTGAATGAAATTGGCCTTGATCTTTCCGATCACCGCGAAGATCTGTTTGATTTTTCCCTCGGTTTTCTGAACAAGGTTCTGACACTTGGATCTCAGCGTGCTGTTGTGGATAAGACTTATCTCCTTCCTCATATTCTGCATTTCCTTGAGCATTT
>JAEEGL014205233.1_pt1 | contig 12325 bp, 9 predicted proteins | sample 9134231 | NCBI WGS metagenome assembly JAEEGL01 (sample SAMN16246548, study PRJNA631951) | gut metagenome | biome: gut microbiome; feature: rumen; material: fiber-attached | host: Bos | place: Iran: Karaj | collected 2018-10 | reverse complement strand
CACCAGATAGGTAGCGATCCACAATTCATAGATGATTCCGCACAGATATGCAAGGAGCGATGCCCAGATCATGGAAAGGGCAATTGTCTCTTCTGTCTTTTTGTCAAAAACTATCGCCAATAGCATTGCTATGGGAATCACCACAATAAATGCCATAAAATCTCCTAATTATATCTATCCGTATTTATAATGTCTTCAAATACTCCATAAAGTTCACTTTGTTCTCAATAGCAGTAGTTGTAGGTCTTCCAAGATCCGCTCTGGCACCAATTGAACATTTTACTTCTATAAGGCTAAGTTCATTTCTGCCTTTGGCTGTCTCTAATGCTTCATCCAAAGCCTCAAAATTATCTACTGATACCGCATGTGTATATCCAACCGCCAATGCAATCTTTACAACATCAATACCTTCAGCTACAGTAGGCATTCCACCTACGGTTTCATGTGCTCCGTTGTTTATAACCACGTGAATAAGATTCTTTGGTTTGTTTGCTCCAATAACTGCCATAGCTCCCATATGCATGAGAACAGCTCCGTCACCGTCAACGCACCAAATACGTGTGTCAGGCTTGTTTATAGCTACTCCGAGAGCTATAGATGAACTATGTCCCATTGAGCCAACTGTAAGGAAGTCATACTTATGAGACTGTTCGTTAGCAACTCTGGTCTCAAACAGCTCACGACTTGCCTTGCCGGTGGTTGATACAATAGGATCCTCACCTGAAGCCTTTACTATGTGCTGTATGATCTCTTCACGAGTCATTTTGTTTGCATTTTTATACTCAACTTTTGGTGAATCGGTTAATGCACCTTTTCTAATAATAAACGCAACATCTTTTCCGGTAGCAAGAATATTATTAAACTCTGACATAGCTGTTTCAACTTCTGCATCCGTGGTTTCTTTACCGATTATAAAAGTAGCTATGCCCATATCCTCAAGCAATTTAACTGTTACTTCGCCCTGATATATATGCTGAGGTTCATCATGAATTCCGGGCTCACCTCTCCAACCCACTATAAAAATCATAGGAATAGCATAAACTTTGTCGTTAAGAAGAGACGCCACAGGATTGATGATATTACCCTCTCCTGAATTCTGCATATATACTACCGGAGTTTTGCCTGTTGCAAGATGATAACCTGCAGCCAATGCGGTACAATTGCCTTCATTTGCGGCAATTATATGATGTTTGGGATCAATCCCATACTCCGCCATCAGATAATCGCATAATGCTTTCAATTGACTGTCCGGAACACCGGTATAAAAATCAGCTCCAATGATCTTAACAAGATTTTCTACTTTCATCTCTCTTCTCCATTCAAAATCCTATGATATAAACAATCGATACTGCTTTCATCAAGCCCCACCGGATTGTTCTTCAGGCGGTCAACATTAACACTCTGTTTAAGTATACTAAACTGTTCAATAGAAGCTTTAGGGACATCCAACTCCAAGGACTCAAAAAAAGCTTCCAGACGCTCAGCGCCGGTTGCTGCGTCATGTCCTCCCAATGCGATTCCTATCTCATTTAAGATATCATCAAAATACTTTACGCCTCTCGTATCTCTGCACTGATCCTTATGTTCAATCATCCATGGATACAGCTTTCTGTTGCAGAGGACTGCCGCATGACCATGCGCATGGCCGAACAGGCCGGTTATCTTATAACACATGGCATGTCCTGCCGTTGTCTGAGTTATGTTTATCGCCTTACCGGCGGTATTGGCAGCCATAAGCATTCCCACATTGCCTTCTTCTGTATTATTAAGATACCCTTCGGCATACTTCATAACACCTGCTACAGCCTGTTTGCTGTATTCTCTGCTTTCATCAGTACTGTTAACAGACCACCAGGATTCTATTGCATGGCACAATGCATCACACATTGAGGCCTTCCTCTGATATACCGGGAGAGAATTAAGCAGTTCAGGATTCAATATAACAGTTTGCGGAATCAGACTATTGTCAGTAACGCTTTGTTTTACTCCATTATAATAAATAACCGCAAATCTTGTAGCTTCAGATCCTGTTCCTGCAGTTGTAGGCGCCACAAGAAAATCAACATCATTTGGAACCGGCTTTTCCCGTAGCCAACAGCCATCCTCGCCATTTGAATCCATATTAGAATACAGCTTAATGCATTTTGCCACATCTATTGCAGATCCGCCTCCGATGGCTATTATGCTGTCACATTGATTTTGTCTGAAGATTTCTACACCGGCAACAACTGACTCATAGGTCGGATTGGGCTTATAATCAGAAAAACGAACAAGTATGCGCTCATTATCTTCCATCCACTTTCTAACTGCTTCTATTCGTCCTGTACTATTGCCGCAAACAAGGAGAACCTTCTTTTTATCGGACAGCCATTCGTTTAAATATTCGTAATAAACTCCGGAAGCTACTATTTTCTGCATGTTTACTCCATCTCTGTAGGAATGAGTCTGATAATATCCTTGAAAGGCATCAGCATAGCATCGCATTCTTCAGCTCTGTGATGTTCGAGAATAGTTTCAGCTGCTTTTTTCATTGCAGGAACTTCGGCTCTCATAAGCTGGTTTGCGTAAATAATGATATTTGCGCCCCTTTCTTTCCACTCCTCTTCTGTTACTGAATTAAAGGATGTAGGAACAAGGACTATGGGAGTAGTTTTGTCCTTCTCTCGGAATCTCTCGATAAACTCCTGTATCTCGCTGGGATCTTTCTTTCTGCTGTGAATCATTATTGCATCGGCGCCGGCCCCTGCAAAAGCAAAGGCTCTGGTAAGTGCATCTTCCATTCCCTGCTCTAAGATAAGGCTTTCGATACGAGCACAGATCATAAACTCTTTGGTTCTCTGTGCTTTTTTACCTGCTCTTATCTTCTCACAGAAGTTCTCAATGCTATCCTGTGTTTGCTGAACCTCAGTTCCAAACAAACTGTTCTTCTTAAGGCCTGTCTTGTCCTCGATAATAACCATTGATACGCCAAGACGTTCCAGTGATCTTACTGTATATACGAAGTGCTCTGTCTTTCCGCCTGTATCTCCGTCAAAAATGATGGGCTTGGTTGTAACCTCTGTAATGTCTTCTATAGTACGGAATCTGCTGGTCATATCCACAAGCTCAATATCAGGTTTACCCTTGGCTGTGGAATCGCATAAGCTTGATACCCACATAGCATCAAATTGGTGTGCACCACCATCCTGATGAACCACTGTATCCTCTACAATGAGACCTGTTAATCCATCGTGAGCCTCCATAGCCGTAACAAGTCCTTTAATTTCAAGAACCTTTCTCAGTCTGCCTCTTCGGATATCAGGCATAGAAAGATCTGCTCTTGTACGGGCCTGAATAGCATCATACTTAGCATCATTACTATATGGGAATTCTACAAGTCTTCCGCCGTAAGAAGCCAGAATTGACACAACTTCATCTCTAATAGGCTTCTGTACGCCGGTGCACCAATCATCACCATGTACTACGATATCCGGCTGATACTTAAGAAGATTATCCTTATAGGAAAGTGTGTTTTGGTCTACTACTTTGTATACCCCTGCCAGGTTTTCAAACATAATCTTACGTTCTGAAGCAGGCACCAGAGGTAAACGCTTATAAGACATAACTACTTCATCAGAAAGTATTCCAACGATAAGTCTTCCGAGTTTTTTTGCCTTTTTAATAATTGCAATATGACCACCGTGAATTATATCGGTAGAGAAACACATATACACGGTTCTTGACTGTATTTCCTTGAGCTTAGCAGAAACAACAGCAAGATCCTCAGCATTGTCAATCTCAGCGCAAAGCATATTCTTTACATCCAAAACCTTAATATGAGCAGCACCATCAAGCTCATTCAAAGCATTCTCTGCATACACCTTGCGATTATCGTTCTCACAGAATTCTACGATTTTATTAAGCCAAAGCTTCCAATCCTCTTTTAGCAGCTTGTACAGCGGCTGTGCAGCCATAGCTTCGTTAAAGATATCAACACCTACACTTACCACTTCACCGTTAACAATATGCGCCTTGAAATCCTTTTCAGGCAAAGGCAAAGTCGATGATACAGTCATGCAGGACGTATCACTTGATATTACTTCATCAAATACAGTATCCTCAAATACAAGATCTCCATGCATCAGGATAATATCGTCATCCAGATACTCTCTTGCACAATAAATGCTGTAAATATAGTTAGTTGATTCATATAAAGGATTATTTATGAACACAAAGTGAAGAGGTAAATCCAGACTTTGGCAGTATTTCACCAATACATCATCATAATACCCAGTAGTGATCACCACTTCTGTGATGCCGGCTTCTACCAGTAATCTCAATTGTCTTGAGAGAATAGTATCTTTTGAAGATACCTCTGTCATACACTTGGGATGCTCGGAAGTAAGAACTCCCATACGGGAACCAAGCCCTGAATTCAAAATTAGTGCTTTCATTATCTTTCTCCAATCTGTTTAACACTTAAAAATTCTTTAGTCTTTTAAATATACTGATTATTTTTTTCCTTAAGCAGATAATAATAATAACAGTACCTGCCAATAATGCAAATCTTATTATTGTCCTTGTATATAAAAATGCTCCTCCAAGGCAGATAATCACCATCATTGCCGACATTAAAACTATGAATTTCATATTATAGATAGATTGTCCTACAACCTTTCTCATAGCAAAATAGTCGATGACTGCCTGTATCAGATAGCATATGAACGTAGTATAGCCCGCTGCAAGATATCCATATTTGTTAATAAACACATAATTAAGTACAAGATTAAGTACTGCAGAGCTGACGCTTGCATACATTACATATCTGGGCTTCTTGTAATAATATATTACATTTGCATACAAATAATACTGCACCTGGAAAAAGATTCCCGCAATTACGGGCGGAATAGCATAAATCGCACCATGGTATTCCGCAGGTGATAAAAATGCAACCACCTCAGGTGCCAAAAGAATGATTATAAGACAAACCACTCCATAAAGCAAAAGTATCGGAGCCGTAATATCCGAAATTGCCTTATATTCTTTTTTCTTACACTTCTCATATGTAAACGGTATAAGCGACGCATTGGCAGCTGACCATACTATTGTGCCAACTGAGGCAACAGAATATGCCACCGTATAAAACGCATTATCTCTTGTACCACATATATGCGATATCATTATTTTATCAGAACTCGACAGCACATATGTTGACAGGTAGTGCGGAATCAATGGGAGATTAAATCTAAAGGCTTCACCCCAATACTTCCTGTTGCTTTTCCATTCGCCTTTTATTCCCAAGTACACATAAAAACATATATATACAGCAACCAAAGGTAACTCGGCGCCAAATATCCTCGAATCCACTTTATTCTCAAAAGTTCGGATACACAATAGTGCTGTCAGAGGTGATACTATTGCTAAAACAATTGTAAAGAAAACCGTTTTCTTGAATTTGAATTCGTATCGCTGACGAACAGTCCAAAATGTATATGCAGGCTGAAAAAAGAAAATCAGCACCATCAATAATATATATTTATAATCAATTCCAAGAAATTGATGCCAAATAGGAAACAAGGCCGTAATAGCGACCGCAAATACCAAAGTAATGATATTTGATAATGAAAGCAAAGAATACGAGAACCTATCCCTGTCTTCCGGATAATCCGACATTCCGTTATTAAATACTCCATATGACAAGCAAAACATTGCTATTATACCAAATACCTGTTTCCATGTCAGATACAGTGAAACTTTACCAAACTCCGGCGATGTAAGCATTCTGGTAAAAAGCGGCGTTGTAATATATGCAATGCCTGCTGTTACAACATTTGCGATAAAAAATGCAAATGATGCTTTCATGCCTTTTGAAGTTCCGGCATTTCCTTTTTTGTTATTGCTCAAACCAATATACCTCTGACTTACTTTTTCAGTCCCATTACCTCAAGTAATCTTGCACTGTTCTTATTATCATTATATCTGTTCAGAATGCTTGACATCTCAGCCCTGACAGCCTTGTATTCATCCTCACCCTGAGATAATTTCTCAATAAACCCGAAAATATCTTCCATGCTTCTCGCCTTGAATCCGGGCATAATAGCCTCTATATCATCAAACATGAAGCCTCTGTCGGCAATGTACTCTTCCACATCATCAAATGCAAAACAGATGGGTCTATCCAAAACCATGTAATTTACATAGATTGAAGAATAGTCGGTAATCAAAGCATCGCATCTGCTTACAACACGATAGAAGGATATTCCCTGCTCTGCAATCATATCCGTAGTGAGGAAAACAAGATTAGTCAGCTGTCCAAAATCCTTCTCAGCAGGAAGAATCTGAGAGCCATGCCATTTCATGATCAGAATAATATTATTCTTTTTTGCAAACTCATTTAATTCAACAATGTTAGTACTAGACAGAAATGGAAAACCAAATTCATATACTTTTCCATTGTTAACCGGATGGTTTTTACTCTGTCTGAATGTGGGCATCCATATTACATACTTGTAGCCCTTTTTCATCGGAATCCCGACTTTTTCCATCTCCTGGTCTGTAGCCGGTGTAAACAAATAATCATTCCTGGGTTCGCCCGTTGTAGTCACAGCTTCCAGTGGGATACCAAAAGCCTTTGAAACCACTTTGGCAAACATATCGGAATATGATGTCGCATAGGTGGACATTCTATATGGCTTTGCCTTCTCGTTCGCATAAAATCCAATCTTTTTCAGGCTGACACCATGCCATACGTTAACCGATACCTGCTTTTTGTTTGCAGGTACATTAAAGTAAATAGCAGAATCCCAAATTGCATATTTTGAAACCAGAAACCATAAGATACCACGAAGATGAGAAGTCCCTATCAGCTTTACATTCTGAATTCCTCTGTAGGTTTCAAAGCCATTTCCGGCACATATTATTGTCTTATCCTTATTTATTCCCTCTGCAATCATTTCATCCAAAATAGCCTGAATATTATCAGGATATGGGAAATACGACCTCAGAAACACATATTTTTTGTTTTTGGGTACAATTACATTAATAAATGTCACTAATTTCTGAACTATTTTGTATATCATATAAACCACCAATAACTATTTCTTTGTCACGACAAAATTATCAAAATCTGATAATATGCGATCTCTGTCATTTCTGATCTCATTAAACCTTTCTTCCAGAGCCTTAAGCAGTGGTTCCACTTTCTCACGGTCTTTTTTGCCGAAACTTCTGGCCCTGTTCTGCTTTTCCAATGGATCAACCGTTAAGTCATAGAACACCACAGGTCTGTTAAGATCAATTTTCTTATTAAGAGAAGCAATGTAGGCAATGACATAGTCATTGTTTCTGACAGACATCCAAGCTTCTCTGTTGACCATATCGGGAACGCCGGGGCCCATGTACTCTGTGATTACATAATCCCTGCCTTTTGTTTCTTTATAAATCCGATGTCCCTTCATCTGATCAGGACACTTTATATCAGAAACACCAAAAAGAGTCGGCAAAATATCAGCAGAGGTATAAAGACCTTCATAACGTCCCTGAATTTCGGCAGGCAGATGTTTATTATATATCAGTAGCGGAATATTATAGTTCTCTTTATGGAAAGTGTTAACTACATGCGTTCTGACCGTATCAAATGCATATGATGTACCGTGATCAGCAACAAGCATTATTGTAGTATTGTCCGTAAGTCCTCTTTCTTTAAGACCCTCAAACAGTTTTTTTACACACAGATCAACATATCGCAAAGACAATTGATAAAGAATATTTCCCTTAAATTTGCCTTTGCCCATAATAGGCGAAAGATACTTAAGTTCCTCTTCAATCTGTTTGTGATCAAAACAATCAAAGGAAAAGAAAGAGATATTGTTATGTGGCTCCAAAACATGCAGCGAAGCATAAAAAGGCTTATCTTTGTCCTCTCTTTTGTCATAAGCTTCAAAAAAGGTATTGATCTGTTTATCCATTGAAGCCAGATTCTGCCAGTCACGTCTGCCAAGAGACCTTTTGATCATCATCTGTGTCGACAAAAGAAGCATTCCATAGTTGCCAAAGTACCTGAAAAACTTTACATCCCTGGTCTTAATGTACTTTGCCAGACATCTTATAGCCTTCTTAAAATCAAAAGGATTATATATTAGATTTTTTTTGAGATTATAGCCTTTTAGCTTTTTAAAAAACTTCTTGTTACGTCTGTAAATTTCACCAAGAAACTCATAGTCCTGCTGTTTCCCATAATCAAACTCATTGATTTTTGCAAGATTATGGTTCATTCCCTGCTCAAGAACTCTATCCAAATATTTTCTTTTATCTGAATAATAATCCTTGATTTCCTCTTTTAGCTGAGCATAGCCTCCGCCGCCAATAGTGGAATCAAACAAAGTCTCTGTGATGCTTCCTGCTTCTTTACTGGATTCAATATCCTCATAGAACCCGCTCCAGCAATCAAACACCATCTCCAGGCATTTTTCGAGGAAATCATATTCCCAGTCAGTTAACGGCCTCTTCTTTTTAATATTTGCACTGTACTCAAATTTGCCGTGCCATACGCTGGCATATTTGAATCCACTTGTGTAAATAGGGTGATCTATGTCTTTTCTTACCTTTGAGCTCAATAAATAGTAGGGGTAAAATAATCCAAAAGTCTCATATCCATTATCGTGAAAAACACGAAAATGATTATATTCAGACGAATTAACCCCATAATAATATCCAAAATTCGAAAGTGTGGGAACGCCATTATAAAGGCCTATTGTCGCAGCGTCTGTATAAGGTCCGTATGAAAATATATTAGGCGCCACCAAACTCTTCTTGGCGATCTTATCAATAAATGGTGTTGAGCTTACTGATGTTCTGTTATCCGAAAGGCAATCGGAATAAACCGAATCTATAAGTATAGCAATGCAATTATCCATTTTGCTTAATTACTCCTGTTTCTTACTCGTCAATGCTACTAGCCATTAATAAAACGTTTTTCCAATTCTCTACATACCGCTTCAATTGACGCATCGACTACAACGCTGTCCTGTCTGTGAATCGTCTCGGCGCAGCCGCCTGTATCATAAGTTATTACCGGTGTTCCGCAGGCCTCCGCCTCAAGATTGACGGTTGGCAGATTGTCCTCATGGGTAAGATTGACAAATGCATCTGCGGCGGAATATATTTCTGCCAGCTTAGTGGCACTGCTTGTTCTGGGAAGTGCCAGTATGTTGATGCCTCGCTTATGAAGGTCATCTATCTGTGCTTCATTAAGTCCCACAAGAACTATCTTGTATCTGCCCGGTGCCTTGGCATCAAGGATTCTTGACAGCTCTATATAATCATCAAGACCTTTCCTTCTCTCCCAGATGCTGGCAACTCCAAGAAGCATCTTTTTGTCCGCAAGATCATGGTCCTTTCTGAAGGAACTGTCTGTAGGCTTGAACACCTCAGTATTTATCCTGTTGTAGATTACTTCGACCGGGTACTCTGCCAAAAAGCTCTTTTCAACTTCAGCTTTAAGCCATGCTGAAGGTGTGATTATCTGCAGGTTCTTAACACCTGTAAATGCAGCCTTTTTCCTAAGATAATTATCCTTGCTGTTGTCGCGATTACTCTTTGGATACTGCGCTAGTGAAGGACATTCACTGCAGCAGGTCATCCATTTATCGCATTTTTCGTAGGTGTAATAGGCGCAGTGCCCTGTAAATGTCCAGCAGTCATGGAGGGTCCACTTGACCTTCATATCAGGTCTGGACTTGATCCATGCAAAGAGCATTTCATAGTTTATATAATAACCGTGAATATTGTGAAGCCACAAAATATCGGGATCATATTCCTCGGCCCATTTCAGGAACTTAGCCGTTGCATGTCTCGATCCCAGTCCGTGTTTGTCCGTAAGGCGGGTGTAGATACCGTGCATGTAAGTATCAGCCTTACTGCCGATAAGCACTGCGTATTTTTCAGTTCCCGCCGGAATCTCCGGTTTTCTTCCATATGCTATTTTAACCTCAAAGCCCTTCTCGTCGTACTCCCTGGCAATATCAAGGACGATTTTGCCCGTAGAGCCATACCCCAGAACGGCATTAATCAACAAAACTTTCATTACTTAACTGACCTGTGTTCTAATCTCATTTGAGTAATAAATACTTGGCGATTTCCTGACCGAAGCATTCAAAATAATAGAGTCTGCTATAGCCATTCTCCTTGTAAACCTGATACTTGGTCTTAATTCGCTCAAGTGTATTCTTAAAGGATTTCTTGGAGCTCCAGCCGCCGATGTAGAAATCAGCAAGAACCTGCGGGATTATCGTGACCTTCTTGCCCATCTTAAGAGCCTTCAAGTACCATCCGTAGTCTGAGTGAACATTCTCTATGCCATAGAGTCCCACATCCTTGTAGCAGCTGCGGGATGCATACATGGCGGGGTGATTGAAATGGCGGGAGGTCTGATACCGACCATCCTTAGCATGTTTCTCAATTATCTGTGATTCGCCGTTATGAATGCGGATGGCGCCCATATAAATATCAGCGCTGCCGTCTGCTACAGCCTTCTCTACAATCTCAAGGGCATTGTTATCATAGGCATCGTCGCTGTTAAGAATACCGATGTAGTCTCCCGTAGCAATGGATACACCTTTGTTCATGCCATCATAGGGACCTCTGTCCTTCTCTGAGATAACCTTAAGAACATAACCCTTAGCTTCATACTGCTGCCTGTAGGATTCCACAATCTCAAGAGTCTTGTCGGAGGATTTGCCATCAACGATGATATGCTCCAGGACACCGACACTCTGTCTTAGTACTGATTCAATTGTCCGACTTACAGTCTTTTCACTGTTGTAAGTCACTGTAACTATAGATATCATTACCGGATCATCAATTCCTTTACTATAATGAGATGCTCACGCATCGTGCATCTCTTCCTGTTTTTCCTCTGAAAATCCCTCTGTGCTGTCCTTCTGAACAAGAATCTTGACTGTCTCAAATAATATCTGAAGATCCAACAGAATTGAATAATTGGTTATGTAATACAGATCCATCTTAAGCTTATTCAAGGGGCTGGTATTGTATTTACCAAAAACCTGTGCAGGGCCCGTAAGACCGCCCTTTACCTTAAGGCGAAGCTCAAACTCAGGAACATCCTCGGTGTACTTCTTCACATGCTCGATACGCTCGGGTCTTGGTCCAACGATGGACATATCACCACGGATAATATTGATAAGCTGTGGAAGCTCGTCTATTCTGGTTGGTCTGATGATATGGCCCACCTTGGTGATACGATCATCCTTCTCTCCTGCAGGGTGTGGTCTTCCATCCTTCTCCGCATCAACGATCATGGAGCGGAATTTCAGAATGCTGAATTCCTTGCCGCCAATGGTAGTCCTCTCCTGTCTGAAGAAAACAGGGCCGCCATCCTCCAGTTTAATGGCAAGCGCGGTTATCAGAAGGATCGGGCTGGTCAGAATTATTCCAATGAGAGATAACAGCACATCAAAAAATCTCTTAATTGCCAGCTGCCAGGGAGAAATACCGCTGTTTCTGCACAAATAAAGAGGTGTATCGAAGAGGTTGATCTCCTCTGAATGTTTTTCGATAATATCGGAAATCTTCGGGGTAAAGTAGACTCTCTTATCCCTGCTGAAGCACTCTTTTAATATGTCGTTCTTAACTTCTGATGGAATATCATTGATAAGGACTGCATCGTAACCTGACATCTTGTCATATATAGGCTGCAGATTCCCGTCCAATTTATCTATATTGATGGACTCGCCGATGCTGTACTTATCCGGTCTTCCATCCATGAAATGGAGCTTGCCTCCGGTGCGGTCACAGAATACTTCAAGAATCCTGTGGGGAGGGAAAATTTTCCTGTAAATATCAACCAATAATAAAGTAGCAAAGCAAAGAACCACCGACTGAATCAAAAATACCAGTGCATATCGCCACAAAAAAGCCGGGAAAAATCTGAACTGGCCGGTTATAGCGCAGGATACAAGGGTTTCAAGTGCATTGGTACAAAAAAGAGTCAACACCTGCGAAGCAAGCAGGTTAGCCTTTCTGTCCACACCAATCCTGAACGCCTTAAGAGCCTTACCCAGTATAAGGTACAAGATGAAATATATTCCTGCTGACATTAAAAGGTTGGCATAACCCAAAAGATGTCCCGTCTGGTTATTCTCTTTGGCAAATTCATACCACCACATCATAAATACGCCTGTTGCAAAAATAGCAAAGACCAATGTGCATGCTGCCCTGTATATATATTTCCCCTTCTTCTGTGAACTCATCTACCGGTTCTCCATTCCGCATTAAAATCTCAAAGGTCATTTTAACACATGCATCCCCTTATGGAAAGTTAAGGGGT
>JAEEGL013433758.1_pt1 | contig 12325 bp, 12 predicted proteins | sample 9134231 | NCBI WGS metagenome assembly JAEEGL01 (sample SAMN16246548, study PRJNA631951) | gut metagenome | biome: gut microbiome; feature: rumen; material: fiber-attached | host: Bos | place: Iran: Karaj | collected 2018-10 | reverse complement strand
AGATTATTTGAATACGCTGGCGCCAAAGTCATCAGAGCAAACTTTGGTGGCGATGTCGGCTTGCATGTAGCTAAAACTATGTATATTTTGCAACAAAAACCATTTGAAAACCTTGGTATCGAAGATATCGCCAAGTGTTATGTTGAAGGCACCGCTGCTTACGATGACGACGAAAACGCTCACCAAGAAATCACCAAACTCAATAAAGAAATCTACAGAATTAATGCAGAAGAACTCCATGATACAGATTTGGCTAAGCTTTATTGGAAGGGTAGGGAATTATCTTACGATTATTTCAACCATTTTTATGATTCCATCGGCGTTAAATTTGATAAATATTATCCCGAATCAACTGTCGCTGGCCTTGGTCTAAAAACAGTTAAAGAACAACTCGAAAAAGGTGTTTATGAAGTTAGCAATGGTGCTGTCGTTTTTAATGGTGAAAAACATGGCCTTCATACACGTGTTTTTATTAATAAGGAAGGCGTTCCGACCTATGAAGCTAAGGACGTCGGTCTAATCTTCACCAAATGGCAAGATTATCATTTTGACAAATCCGTTGTTATTACCGGTTCTGAGCAGTTGGATTATATGAAGGTAGTTTTAAAATCAGTTGAGCAGTATGCCCCCGAACTAGTCGAAAAGACTTCTCACCTGACCCATGGCCTGGTTAAATTACCAGGTGGCGTAAAGATGTCTTCAAGAAAAGGCAATTTCTTAAAAGCCGTCGATGTCATCGATATGGTCAAAACTGCTTTGCAATCCGAGTACAATTCTACCGATGATACTGTCTCTCTCGCTGCCACGAAATATGCATTCCTAAAGTATAAAATGGGCGGCGACATTGTCTTCGATCCTAAAGAATCCGTCAAAATGACCGGCAACTCCGGCCCCTACCTCCTCTACGCATGCGTCAGAGCCAAGAAGATTTTGGCATCTGTAAGCAATGCTTCTGAGGAGCATAATCGCCGACGGGGCGATTACGGAGCGACCGAAGCCCGTGACGACGGGCCTGAGGGAGCGTTCCGAAGAAGCATTGTTACAGATGCAGAAAGATCCTTGGAAAAGAAGATACTAGAATTTAGGGGAATACTAGACGAGGCAGTGACCGAAATGGCTCCCCATAAAGTTGCAAATTACTTATATGAACTCGCACAATGTTTCTCACGTTTCTATGAAGCTTGTCCTGTCATTGGCTCTTCGCAGGAAAAAGAACGCGTTAAATTGGTTAAAGTATATCTCAAGATAATGACTCACGGTCTTTATATTCTTGGTATTAAAGTCCCAGAATCCATGTAAATCTATATGCTATAATAAGCATATGGATAACGATATTTCAATTAATAATACAACCCCATCAATAGCACCCAAAACCAATGGGCGCGTCCGTCCAGCTACCGCTGGTGCTATCGGCGCCGTTACTGGCCTAATTGTGGGCGCAGCAGGTATTTATGGTATTATCAAAATGACCGAACAACCTCCCGTCTGCCCAGATTGCAATTGTCCTAGCCCCGTGTCTCAAGCAAGTGGCCTAGATTACAGTTTCCTCAAATTAGAAGCACCTGATTCTAATATTATCTACAGTCCACTTTCTATCAAAAATGGCCTCACGCTTCTTGGCGCTGGTGCCAACGGCAAGACAAAAACTGAAATCGAAAATGTATTAGGCAACGAAGAAATACCAGACTATCAGGATATTCAAGATAAACTCTCTCTCGCTAATGCAGTTTTTGTTCGCGACAACTTTAAAGACAAAGTGCTCTCTAGTTACACTGAAAGCATACAAAACAATCACAGTGGGGAAATATTCTACGACAGTTTTGCGAACACCGATAATATGGACAACTGGGTCAAGCAAAAAACCTTCAATCTTATTGACAGTATTGGTATTGAAGTTAACCCAGATTTAAAAATGGTACTCGCCAATGCTCTTGCAATCCAAATGGACTGGAAGCATCAATTTGACGCCGAAGACACGTTTGGCAAGAGTTTTTATCTAAAAGATGGTTCCGAAATTGAAGCAACCACCATGCATATTGAAACTAACGAAGAAGATATCAAATACTTTATTGATGATTCAGATAAAGCAATCTCGTTGCCACTTGATTCAACGTCTTCAGATACTAATCTAGAATTCGTTGCGATTATGCCAGCGGATAACATTGATGAGGCCGTCATCAATCTTGATCAGAACAGAATTAATAACGTTATTGACAATATGACCCCTACTAGCGAACCGAAAGACGGTGTTATCATTAATATTCCTAAATTTAAATTTAACTATTCTCTCAATTTCAAAGAAGATTTGCAGAAGCTTGGCATCAATTCGGCGTTCAATGCAAATTCTGCAGATTTTTCTAATATGGCCTCTGAAGGGCTCTACGTAGGTCAAGCTGTACATAATGCTAATATCGATTTTTCCGAAGACGGTATCAAGGCAGCCGCTATCACAGTCTTTGCAATGAAAGAAACTAGTGCTGTAGAGGATGAGGCTCCAAAGCCAGTAGTAATTAATATCGACCATCCATTCCTCTTCCTTATCCGTGACGCTAATAATGGCACTATTTGGTTTACTGGAGTTGTTTATCAACCAAATCTCTGGGCGGATGACCAAGCAGCTTATGAAGAGTCCTACTAGATTTATGCTATAATATATAACATGAAAAAAGCCAAATTGTTTTGGGTTGATTTAGAAATGACTGGCCTTGATCCAACTAAGGACAAGATTTGTGAGGTCGCTGCTATTGCTACCGATATGGAGTTGAATGAAATTGCTCGTTTCGAGGCCATCACAAAAGTCGACGAAAAGTTAATGGACGAACGCATGGTTGGAGATTTTTGGGAAAAAAATAGTTCTTCACGCGATGCTTTGAAATCACAAAATCATAATGGTAAACCAATCGAAGAAGTTGAAAGGGAACTACTCAGTTTTATTGATGAAAACTATGGTAAAGAAATCTATCTTGCCGGCAATTCTATTCATCAGGATCGAAAATTTATCGAACGCGAGATGCCCGAATTAAATAAACGTTTACACTACCGTATGCTAGATGTCTCTGCCTGGAAAATATACTTTGAAAATGCGTTGAATAAAAAATTTACTAAACAAGATAACCACCGAGCCTTAGACGATATTAACGGTTCAATTGAGGAACTAAAATGGTATTTGACCTTTCTAAAATAAACGGTATAGACGAATATATCACCAAACAAGATAAAAATCGTACAATCTTTTTCAAAGGTGACAAAGCCTTTCTCGTAGAAAATAAAAATACCATCGAAGTCCGCTGCGATGAAAAACTCAGCCAAGTCTTACAAGAAGACTATGAATCTGTCATGGAATCTCGTTATTTTGGTCGTGGCGGTATCGAAATCGTCCTCACAAACCAATTAAGTCCCGAAGAACTCGAGGACTTAATCAGACTAAGTTACAATCTAACCAAAAACTAAACAATACGCTCATGCGCAGTTATAACGATCGTCACCATTACTTATGCTTTCTTTTCGGCTTTAGCTGCTTTTCTGGCGTCGCGCTTGCGATTCATTCGATTCATTGCTTTAATTACTAAGAAGATTACCCATGCAATTACTAAGAATTGTACGACATTTTGAATAAAATTACCATAAGCAATTACCGCTTCATCGCCTGTCCCAAAGAAATTTGGGATACGAATTGCCAAATGCGTAAAATCCACGCCGCCAAGAAGTAATCCCACAATCGGCATCACAATATCATTGACAAGGGAATTAACAATCGCTGTAAAAGCACCACCTACTGCTACACCTACTGCAAGGTCAATCATCGAACCACGATTGATAAATTCGATAAATTCTTCTTTTAGACTATTCTTTTCTTTTAGCTTATTAGCTTCTTCGGACTTTGCCATAATAACTCCTTTCTTATGTTATTGTCCTTCTGAAAAATCGTTAAATTTACTATATAAATTTTCCAGACTAGAACTAAATGTGTCGAGGATATCTTCAAGGGCCTTTTCTTCGGTCTCTTTTTTTATTTGATTTGACTCAGCTACAAATAACTGTATTTCGTAAGCCATCTTGTGCGCAAAGACACGATCCAAGACTCCATTAATTTTTGCGTTGAACAGTTCATTGTATTGTTCTTCATACTCTAATGCTAGTTTTTCTTTAGTTTTTTTGCTTACATCACTATCTTTGAACTTGTACTTCAGTGTCAGGTATTCGGTCAATTTTTTATTTGTATCTTGCAACACGGTATTTAATGAAGAACTACTAGCCCTGAGATCAGATGATTTGACGGGGTCTTGATACGCATTGATTAATTCACTTGTCGTATTGGTGTGGAGATATAGAGCAATACAATCACTTTTTTCATCACCCTTTCCGCCCGAAATCAGTGACCCGATTATAATTATAATAATTAGGGCTACTACTGCTCCTGTACCAATCAAGAAATATTTTGAAGTTAAAATCTTGTTAAGTTTTGATTGTTCTACCGGCCTAGTACTAGCCGAAATCTGATTAAGATATTCTTGCCCGTCCATATGCTATAATTATAGCATGAATGACGCGAAAGAGGAAATCAAATCTCGTCTCGCGGTGGAGGACGTAGTTGGGCAATATGTTGAGCTAAAACGTGCTGGTCGCAATTTGAAAGGTCATTCTCCTTGGGGTGTCGATAAGACTCCTTCTTTTATGGTTTCACCCGAAAAAGGGATCTGGCATGATTTTTCTGCTAACAAAGGTGGAGATATCTTCACCTTTGTTATGGAAGTTGAGGGGATTGGTTTTAAAGAAGCAATGGAAAAACTGGCTCACCAAGCCGGCGTTGACTTGTCAAAATATCGCGGTGGTGATTCTAAGGTGTCTAAACAAAAAGCACGCGCCAAAGAAGCGCTCGCTCTTGCCACCAAATACTACCAAGCATGTCTCGTTCGCAACAAAACTGTTTGTGAATATGTTTTTTATAAACGAAATCTTAATCGCGCTACTGTAGCCGAGTTTAAAATAGGGTACGCTCCTTCTTCAGGCAAAGCACTTATTACTGTTCTCAAAAAACGTGGTTTCACCGAAGAAGAACTTGATGCTGCGGGCCTCCTAAATCGTTTTAAAACTGATATGTTTCGTGATCGTATGACCGTCCCATTTATTGACACTACAGGCAATGTTATTGGCTTTACGGCTCGAATTATTGGCCAAGGCGAACCGAAATATCTCAATACCCCTGAAACAATTCTATTTAATAAATCAAAATTCATTTTTGGGCTACACGAAGCTAAAGAAGCCATTCGCCGCAATGGCTATGTCGTTATAGTAGAAGGGAATATGGATGTTATTTCAAGCCACCAAGCTGGCGTCAAAGAAGCAGTTGCAACTTCTGGCACTGCTATGACTGATCAACATCTAAAGGCCCTATCTAAGCTAACTAGTGATATCCGACTGGCTTACGATGGAGATGAAGCCGGTGTTAAAGCCGCAGAACGTGCCATCATGATGGCAGGAGATCTCGGAATTGATCTTGCCGTAATTTCAGATTATCACGGTGCTAAAGACCCCGATGAATTAATTCAGAAAGACCCCAAACTTTGGCAACAAGCCGTCCAAAATAGCGTGCCTGCCGTTGACTGGCTTCTTCAAAAATATGAAGAGAATCTCAATCTTCGCACCTCGCCAGGCAAACGCAAATACTCCGATATTGCTCTAAAACTAATAAGTTACGTTAAAGACGAAGTCGAAAAAGCCAGTTACGAAGAAAAAATTGCAAGAAAACTCGATGTTAGTGTCGAAATATTACGTGAAAAAGGCGAGCGGCTTAAACGAAAGCTCTCTGAAGCTTCTCCAAAATATCTCAAAAAACCTAAAACCTCCATTAAGGCTAACAAACTTGAACAACTCGAAAACTCTCTTCTTGCACTTAAAATTTATGGGGGAATTACCAAACCCATCATTCCAATTGATATACCAGACGATGAGACTAAGCTCGCTGAACTTGAATTAATTTTTAATCGCGAGCATGAAATTGCCTCTGACGTCAACCTTGAACAAGAAGCTACTGAACTATTAAGACATTATAACGATGAATTTAAAAAATATAAAATCGCCTCTCTCACCGAACAACTATCAAATTTTGATGAAGAAGACGAAGAATATAGCAAAATTTTGTCAGAAATCAATAATTACATGAGCACAGAGTAATCTAAGAAGTGTATTGATTTATATCAAAACTTGAGTTATACTCTATAATAATGAGCTCGAAAAAAGACGATATTTTGAATGCAAAAGATTTAACTTTAGAGATTGATGAACCAGAAACTGGCGATCTCGAGCAAGAAGAAGAACTCTCTGATGAAGAACTTGCTATTACGGCAGAAAATGTCGATTCTTTTGCTGACGATTCTGTTAGATTGTACCTACGTGAAATTGGCAAAATTCCTCTCTTAACTCCTGAAGAAGAAGCCGATCTTGCTCAACGCATTGTTAAAGGAGACAAAAAAGCTAAAGACAAAATGGTTGAATCTAATATGCGTTTAGTAGTTTCTATCGCTAAGCGTTATGGTGGTCGTGGACTAGATTTTCTAGATTTAATTCAAGAAGGGAATACTGGCTTACTTCGCGCTGTTGAAAAATTCGATCCCGATAAAGGCTTTAAGTTTTCTACCTATGCTACCTGGTGGGTTCGACAAGCAATCACTCGTGCCATCGCTGATCAGGCTCGTACTATTCGTATTCCAGTTCACATGGTTGAAACTATCAACAAGGTCTTAAGGACTACTCGTAAACTTACCGCAGAGCTCAACCGAGAGCCTACTAATGAAGAAATTGCCAAAGCACTCGATATGGAACCCGAAAAAATTGACTATGTCATGCGTATTAAACAAGACATTGCTTCACTTGATGCTTCCATCGGACGCGAAGGTGATGACGAAGATTCTGTACTTGGCGACTTTGTTGAAGACGAAGAACGCGATAGCCCCGAAGATTCCGCCGCTAACCAAATCCTTAAAGAGCAACTTTCTGAAATTATTGCTACTCTTACTGATCGTGAACAAAAAATTATTCGTTTGAGATTTGGTATTGGTGGAGGTCGCCCGCATACCCTAGAAGAAGTCGGTGCCGAGTTTGACGTCACACGTGAACGTATTCGCCAAATTGAGGCTAAAGCTTTATCTAAACTCCGCAAAAACAAAGACACCAAAAAGCTTCACGAATATTTGAGGTAGTTTATCATGAAAGCAATCATTACAACGATAGCAACGGTTTGCTTAAGTTTATTGTTTCTCGTTTGCCCTGTTTCTGCTAAATGTCCAGATGGTTCCGTTCCAGTTTCATTTTTAGATTCTGGCAAAAACATAGTCATTGGGACAGAGGGAGAACACTGTCTCAAAGATGACCAAAAAGGGTCTGGAGTTATTTATATACTCAACTTTATTCTAGATATTCTTACTATAGGAATAGCGATTATTGCAGTTATAGGTGTTGTTGTTTCTGGCACTACTTACCTTACTGCTGGAGATAACGAAAACAAAACACGTCTCGCTAAGCAGCGTATCTATGAAATTGTTATTGGTTTAATTGCCTATGCTGCAGTTTATGCATTACTTAAATGGCTTTTGCCAGGATTTAATAATTAAGGATTTTTATGCAACGAATAATTTTAATTTACAATCCACGCTCATCACAGTATGCAGAAGTTAAAACGAATGTCATCGATAAAGTCTACAAGCTTAAAGGCTACATGATTGGGAAGTATGAAGTCGAACCTACTGATGTGGATCAAAACTCTACCAAACTTGCCAAAATCCTCAAAAAAGATGACCTTGTCCTTGCCGCCGGCGGTGATGCTACTGCTCAAATTGCCGCTAATAGCATTTTGAAATCCAATAAAGATGTTTCTCTAGCTGTACTTCCATACGGTAATTTTAATGATTTATCTCGTACTCTTCAGACTAGCTCAATTGAACAAATCTTAAAACAAAAAATCCCCCATAAATTGTATCCTTTGGAGATTATTGTTGACGGTAAACTATTCCGTTACGCTACTTGTTATGTTACCATCGGCATGACAGCTGAGGCAGTCAGCTTATACGATACTCCTAAAGTTCGCAAAAAACTCAAAACGAATTTTGGGCGCAAGATTAGTTCGTATACTAGTTTAGCTAGTTGGTATTTTAAAAACCGCCACAAAAAAGTATTTTTACCCGAATTTGAACTAAATGGTAATTTGCAACATAGGAAAACTTCAGACTATGCTGCCATTAATGGGCGCTCAATGGCACGTGTCATGAAGGGAGGGGAAGATTATAAAAACCCAAAGACTTTTCGTAGCGAGACAGATCATTTGACTAATTTTTGGCGTCTATTTAAGCTTATGATAAAAAGTATTTTTCATCGCATTCCAGGCTCTGAGACCAATGGTGATGTTTTAGAATTTACTAGTCCAGCAACCGTTACAATTCAAGCTGAAGGCGAATATCACACCTTCAAAAATATTAAAACTATTGAAATTAAAAAAGGAAATAAATGTCTGAAAGTAATCGAGAATTAGAACAAATCATCAAATACATGAAAGCTCACTGGCCGTCTAATGTTAAGTCAGAATGGCAAGTTGGGCTTACCGAATACCCTGCTATCTTAGAAAAAGTAGTAGAAGAATTCACCCTCGCCGCTACTAAAAACCATCACCTCATTCGTATCGCTGGCGTATCTGGCTCTGGCAAAACCACTCAAATTCTCCCTGCCGTAGAAGCATACTGTGAAAAAAATAATTACGAACCAATTCTAATGGCTGCGCGTCGTTTTGTTGAATATCATCCGCATTATCAGGAAATTAAAGACTTCTATGGTGACGAAAACCTTCGTAAAAAGACCGACGAATTCGCTACTATTATGTTATTTCTAACTCTATCAGAATTAATTAAAGGTGGCTATGACATCGTATTGGACGTCACACTTTTAGATCCAGAAATGGAGGGCATTTTACTTAAGATGCTAAAAGCAGGGGAATATCAAATGACCATACTTATGATAGCCGTATCGCCTACTGTTACAGAAAAATTCCTTCAAGGTCGCGCTTGGCGTCACTCCAGAGCTACTGAAGAAGAATTTATTCGTGCCACTTCACACGCTCTTAAATTCTACGCAGACAATGCTTCTGATACTCATATTATTATTTGGAGTGTGTACGATAAACCTCCAGTTTATGATGGCCCGATAAAAGACTGTCTTAATACGTTTGAAGATTACTCAAAAAGGGAAGAGTTGCCCAAAAAAGACGATGACGCTCGTCGCGAAGCTAAAATCGCCTATCTTACGAAATGATTATATATCATAAACGGCACCAGTGAACCAGACTTCACCAGAAGCTTTATCGCGAATAACAAACAAAAACGGTTTATCAAAAGTGAGGTCAATTTCTTCAACTGGAACTTCCCATTTGTAATCAAACCCACCGCCAGTAGAGCCCATACCACCATCTATTATTGTAACCGCTGCTGCTTTAATGCCATTATTGCTAAAGTCGATGTCAGCTTTATGAGAAGCGTCCATAATATATGCGTTATTATCAGTTTTGCTTAAATCTATCATATTGGCTAAATTTGCAGCTTCTATATCGAACACGTCAGTGACCCCCAACTCTTCTAGATTATTTTTAAAATCTTTCATGTTATAGCTATACTTAAAGAATGGTATAGAACCATAGATCTTCGTTACTACGCCATCTTTATAACTATCAATATTAGATGAAGCTTTGAGGTTGTCAATAATATTTGTAGCTTTTTCCGCAGTAAAATTATTGATGTAATTATTGAGTTTTTCTGTTTTTGGCATAATGCCAACATACTCTAAAATTGTTCCATCGTATTTCATCAAATCTTTAGCAAAGACTCTTTCGTTTTCAGAATCATAAAACAAGAAATCTGTAGATTCATCTATCTTACCGTAATTAGCGGCTAGCTCTTCCATATACTTGTCTAAACTAAAAGGATATTTTTCGTCATCTTTATTGCCTTCTTGCAACCATTTCTCATGCTCTGCTTGAACGGTTTCTCGAATGTAATCTTCACCGAGTTCTTTAATAATGTCATAACGATTAGCGCTGGCACCAATTTTTGCGGCATTGATTTCATGTGTGTCATTAAATAACAGTTTTGAGAATTTATTATCAAACACTATGTCAATATAATCATGATAATTCTCATGATTAAAATAAACACTATAACGTTCACAAGCCAACCCATCCTTATTGGGATTTTTAAAAACAGCAACATAAATATCTTCAGTACATTGTAGTTGATTATTCCATTCCATATCAATAGCAAGAGTATTAACTAGGGAAAAATCTCTTTCGGTGTTGAAATTATCATCATTAAATACATCATCGATGATCCCAAGAGTCTGATTATTAATCCACTTGTTAGCGTTATCTGGTGACTCAAATGGATCATAAATCACGCTAGCACCATACTTGGCATTCAAGTCGTTAACATACGAATCTTTAATTAAGCTTTGGAAATCTGACTCTTCTCTTACAAACATTGCGTTAGCAAAAGAACGGTTGGCACTATTCAAGTAGGCTTTAGGTTGATAATCTCCGAGTAAATTTGTAATCTGATTTTTAGAATCGCCATCAGCTCCATCAGCTAGCATACCAAGTGCATATTTAATCGAAAGAGGACTATACACGATGTTTTCAGAATTTTCTTTAAGTTTCAAAAAGGTTAAATCAAAATCACTTAATTCATTTCCCTGTAAGGTAAGTTCTGAGATTTGCCTTGGTGCGTCTTCGAAATCAGCTTGATCATTCTTGGGCTCTGCTTGGGCCCTAAAAACAAAATACCAAATAAGTGCTCCTACCGCAACTAAAACTAGTACGAGTAATAGACCGATTAATATTTTTTTCTTTTTAGATAATTTTGGTTTAGTGGTTTTTTCTGCCTTCTCACTTGTAGGTTGCTCAACCGGCTTAGCTATATTTGCTTTCTCCTCATCACTTTCAGATGTGGGCTGTTGTATTATGTTGGCAGTTTCTTCTTGGCCTTGATCCATGAGTCTCCTTATTCAATGCTTATGTTTAATTATACACTAGGTGGCCAATTAAATCGAGTTGCTATAATTGGTTCAAATTAATCTCCGGAAAATTCGTCCGAATATGTTCGGCATACCCATTATCAATATCTTGCCACGCTTTCTTCATACGTGAGATCTCTTCAATATTATCAAACTGGCTTAAGAAAGCTTTTTCAAATTCTTTCGGCGCCGGACGAGAAACAATTCTTGCGACATCCATATTTGGGTTGCCAGTGCCTGCAAAACAAAAATCAATCACTCCAATCACTTTATCATTTTCATCCAGCAGAATATTCCCGAGATTCAAATCACCGTGCACAAATTGTTTTGTTTCCGTCTCTTTAATATATTCATGATCTTCATCGATGTGCTTATCATAGTGTTCGTAGTCTAACTCCTTCAAAAACTTAGATAAAGGGTATTTTACCTTTGCTGGCGCTTCGCGTAAATCAATCCCCGAAAGCTCCTTAACAAGTTTTGCTACATCATATGCCGCACCAGTTAATGCAGTATGAGATAAGTGATAGATCCTATCACCCAGCGTGTAGCCTTCAATCTTTTCGTGGACTGAAAAAGGTCGCCCCTTTTCGTCATAACAAAGCTTCATTTGTGGCGTATAATAACTCGTCTTCCCGTCGACAAAGTTGCACACTGCCGCATCCTTCACTATCATCTTAGACCAAAATGGATTACGCGGGAACCGGAAAAAATAAGCACCTTTGTCGGTCGTTGCCTCAATCACGATATTAGTCCACCCCGTCAAAATATGCTTCGACTCCAGTATCTTTTTATCAAAGAGTGTATCGGAAATGATTTTATCCAGCGGATCCGCCGGAGTAAAAAACTTATTCATATGTTATAATCATACCATGGATAATGTAAAAATTCTAGCAGTCGTCGGCATGAGCGGCTCCGGCAAATCAGTAATAGTAGATCACTTAACCAGCAAAGGTTATCCCAAAGTTTACTTTGGCGGCATGATTTACAAAGAAATGGAAAAACGCGGCATTGTTCGTACCGAAGATGGTGAATCCGAAAAAAAGTTCCGTGAAGAAATCCGTGAAAAAGAAGGCAAAGATTGGGTAGTTAATCAAGTTATCGCTGAAACCAAAGATCTTATTAAGGCTGGCCAAAAACGTATCATTCTAGATGGAGTTTATTCCTGGACTGAATATAAGATTCTAAAACACGAATTTCCCACCTGCCTCACCTTTATTGCCATAGTTGTTGATAAAAAACTTCGCTATGAACGTGTCGCTAAACGCCCCGAACGTGCTTT
>JAEEGL012525388.1_pt1 | contig 12325 bp, 10 predicted proteins | sample 9134231 | NCBI WGS metagenome assembly JAEEGL01 (sample SAMN16246548, study PRJNA631951) | gut metagenome | biome: gut microbiome; feature: rumen; material: fiber-attached | host: Bos | place: Iran: Karaj | collected 2018-10 | reverse complement strand
CTATCCAGATCGTGGATACCCTGTCCGCGACGGGCGGGATCGGTCTTCTGGCGGAGATCGCGCTGGAGAACAGAGCGCGTGGGATGAGCCTTGAGGAGAACGCCGCCTCTGTGCGCGAGTGGGCAGGCAGGGTCTGCCACTGCTTCATGGTGGAGGACCTGATGTATCTGATGCGGGGAGGCCGCGTGTCGGCCGCAACGGCGGTCATGGGCACGGTCATGGGCATCCGCCCCATCCTGGTCATCGACCGGGAAGGCCGCCTCATCACCGTCGGGCGCATCCGCGGGCAGAAGGCGGCCGAGAAGGAGCTTCTTCGTCTCTTCGGATCGGCCCGGGAACAGTCCTCGGGCAGGCGGGTGTTCATCGTGCACGGGGACGCCCCCGAAGCCGCGGCCGAAATGGGGTCCAGGCTCCTGGAGGCGGACCCGGCTCTTGAGATCAGCGTCCGTCCCCTGTGCCCGGTGATCGGTGCGCACACGGGGCCGGGCATGCTCGGCGTCGTTTTCTTCGGAAGCCGGGAGAAGATCATGGGGGCCCAGTGAGTCTTACGCGGCCTGTATCCGGCGGCTGCACGGTATGGATCCGGGTGATCCGTACCGTTTTTTTGTCCTGTGTGTAAATCTTGGCGTCCGGGCTTGATTAGACGGCCCAAAATGCTATAATACCCCATATCTTCATGTGTAAGAGGTTTGGGCGATGAAACGATTCTTCCTGTGGCTCATGATCCTGTGCCTGCCCGTGTACGCGGCGGCGGAGGGTTTTTCCGTGGTGGAGGAGGAGACGCCCATGGACCGGATCCGCGCCTCCGCCCTGTATCTCATGAGCAGGATGACCCTGGAGGAAAAGGCGGCGCAGCTGTTCATCGTGGCTCCGGAGGATCTGGCCGGCACCGATCATGTGACCGGTGTGACCGATGCCCTCAGGGAAGGCGCCGAGCGGTACCGTGTGGGCGGCGTCGTCCTCTTCGGCAGGAATATGGCCGACCAGCGGGATCTGATGGATATGACCGCGTGTCTCAAGGATACGGGCGAGCGGGCGGCGCCCTTCATCGGCCTGTATGAAGCGGAGATGACCGGGTCGGTCATCGAGACCAAATTCGGCGCCGACGGCCTGGAAAGGCTCGAGCGGCTCAAAATGTACGGATGCGACCTGGTCTTCGCCCCGTCCCTGGATATCGTCGGGCCGGATACGGTCCGGGAGATCCGCCAGGTATCCTACGGCTCCACCGCGGAGGAAGTGTTAAGGGGCGCCATCCCCTTCGCGCGCCGGCTGCGGGGCGCGGGGATCGTTCCCGTTTTTTCCCATTTTCCGGGCATCGGGGGAGCGGAGAACGTGAACACCCTTCGCGGGCGGGGCAGGATCGTGACTTCTCTGGACGATCCGGACGAAACTTCCATGATCCCCTTTGCTCAGGGTGCCGCCTTCGGCGGCGGGATCATCCTGGTGACGGCTCTGCCGTACCGGGAGGTGGACAAGGATCTGCCCTCCTGTCTGAGCCCGGACATGGTCACGGGCCGGCTGCGCGGCGTGCTGGGCTATAAGGGCGTGATCATGACCGATTCCCTGCGCCAGCCCCTGGTCACCGGCGCGGTCAAGAACAGCCAGGCGGGGGTCATGGCCCTGGAGGCCGGGTGCGACATGATCCTGCTCCCGGCGAATTTCAGATCGGCCCTGAAGGGTGTGACGGACGCGGTCGCCGAGGGCCGCCTCACCGAAAAACGGCTCGAGGAGAGCGTCCTGCGTATCCTCGAGCTCAAATGCGCGTACCTGCAGGGGCTCGACTTTGAGTCCGTGCCGTTCGAACCGTAAGGATCCCGCCGGGAAGGGCCGGATCCTTTCCCGGACCGGATCGCATCCCCGCGATAAGAAGTCATCATAAAACGGCCCCGCCGCGCTTGAGAAACGCGGCGGGGCCGTTCAGGTGTGCGCAGATCTATTTATTGAACAGATTGATGATGGTGACGATCACCCAGGCTCCGGCCAGGATGCCCGCGAGCCACGTGGCCTGACGGAGCACACCGGTGAGCCGCTCGCTCACCTTGGCCTTTTGCTCCTTTTCCTTTTTGGCGGCCTTCTCCAGGGCATCCACCCGGGCGAGGATCTCTTCGCCCTGCTTTATGAGCTCTTTGTGCTCCCTGTCGATCTCGTCCATGCGCAGGTATAACTTCTCCTCCACCTCCACCTGCCGGGCGTCGAGGGCATCGGAGCGCTGCGTCAGTTTGTCCAGATCCTGGCTGAGCCCTTCGGCCACCAGGGTCATCTCGTTGGTGTACTCCTCCACCATGGCGGACAGATCCTGGTTTTTGCTCTGGCCGAAGGCGTTCCCGAAAAACTCCTTGGCGGACTGCACCAGGCCGGGCTTTGGCTGTGCCGGAGCGTCTATGACGGTGATATCCTTTTCCTGATCCTGCTGATTCATTCTTCTGCCTCTTTATGCCAGACGGATCCCGCTGGCGGTCTGCTCGGCTTTATATCGTTCGATCAGGCGCTTGATCCTGTCCTGCGGGGTGAGCAGCTTCTGCAGGCTGCGGTCATGGTTCAGCGTGGCAATGATGTAGGCGATGTATTTGCTCATGTCCGCCTCGGCGAACCAGGGAGCCTCGGAGATCTCCGGCTTGCGGTAGTTCAGGTTGGTGGAGATCACCTTGGTGAGCACCCCGTCCCGGTATGCTTTTTCAAAGCTCTCCGTGCCGTTGGTGAAGAAGGCGAAGGAGGAGGCGGCGAAGATCCGGCTGGCCCGCCGGCTCTTGAGCTCGTAGGCCAGGTCGATCATGGACTCGCCGGAGGAGATCATGTCGTCCACCACGATGCAGTCCTTGCCCTCGACGGAAGCGCCCAGGTATTCATGGGCCACGATGGGATTGTGCCCGTTGACGATGGTGGCGTAATCGCGCCGCTTGTAGAACATGCCCAGATCCAGGCCCAAAAGGGACGCGTAATAGATGTTCCGCTGCATGGCGCCCTCGTCAGGGGAGATGTACATCATGTTGTCCACATCGAATTTCAGGTCCTTGACGTGCTTGCACAGGGCTTTGAGGATCTGGTAGGAGGGCATCACGTTCTCGAAGCCCCCCAGCGGGATGGCGTTCTGGATGCGGGGGTCGTGGGCGTCGAAGGTGATGAGGTTGTCCACGCCCAGGTTTTTGAGCTCCTGCAGGGCCAGGGCGCAGTCCAGGCTCTCCCGGGATGCCTTGCGGTGCTGCCGGCTCTCGTACAGGAAGGGCATGATCACGTTGATCCGCTTGGCTTTCCCGGCGATGGCGCAGATGATGCGCTTCAGGTCGGCGAAATGGTCGTCCGGAGACATGGGCACTTCCATGCCGTACATCCGGTAGGTCTTGTTGTAGGCTGTCACGTCGGTGTAGATATAGATGTCAAAGCCGCGTACGGTTTCTTTGAGCACGCCCTTGCCCTCGCCGGTGCCGAACCGGGGGCAGAAGCTTTTGATCAGAAAAGTATCTCTGTTGATCCCGGGCATGGTGAAGAATTCTTCATCCTGCGCTTCCTGAAGACCGTTCCATTTTTTGAGCCACCAGTTGATCTTCTCACAGACACATTCGCTTCCCGGCATGGAGATGATCCCAAGGGGACCGATCGGGATGCTTTTCAGGTCATTGCCCCAGGCGGACAAAAAACTGTTCATAGGCGCTTCTCCTCCGTGTAGGCTCAGCTTCGGGAAAATACTGTACCAAATACATTATAGCATAAAAAGACGGCTTTTAACAGCCTGCCGCCGGATTTAATGATTATTTAATCCTTGAGAAAACAAACATACCGAACTCAGATCCGTTTCAAATGTCGCATAATGCCTATCTCCGCCAAGAAAGAACGGGACCGGACGAATTTATCTTGACAGGACGGGCGGAGCGGATATAATGGAACGCGAATCGAATATTCTTCAGGGCGGGGTGAAAGTCCCCACCGGCGGTAGAGCCCGCGAGCCGTAAAGGCTGATCCGGTGAGATCCCGGAGCCGACAGTACAGTCTGGATGAGAGAAGAAACATGTGGATGGCTTTTTCCGCCCGGAGAATATTTCCGGGCGTTTTTTTATCCGCGGAGGTATCGATGGTCAAAGCGCGTGCCCTGAAGCCCTATCTGTTCCTGCTGCCCATCCTGGTATTGTCGGCGGTCTTCGTCTACCTGCCGCTGGGGCGCAGCGTGATCTATTCCCTGTCCCAGGTCAACCGGCTGGGGGAGGTCAGGGGCTTCGTGGGGCTTGACAATTTTATGAAGCTCTTTGGCCGCAGGGAGTTTCTTTCCGCTCTGGGGAATACGCTGCGCATGACGGCGGTCAACGTGCCCGTGACCATGGCCCTGACATTGTTCCTCGGCAAGCTTTGCGCCATGCCCCATCCGGCGGCGCCCTTCACCGAGGTGCTCATCTCGCTGCCGATGGCGGTGTCCATGTCCGCCGCGGCGCTGATCTTCAAGGTGTTCCTGGACCCCACCGTGGGGTATGTGAACGCGGCGCTGGGCCTTGCGTTCCAGGGCTACGTCGGGGCGCAGACCGCCCTTGCTTCCATCGTGATGCTGACGGTGTGGATGGGGATCGGGTATAATTTCCTCCTGTTCGTGGGCGCTTTCAGGGGAGTTCCGAGGGATGTGAAGGAGAGCGCCGAGATGGACGGCGCGGGAAAGCTCCGGATCTTTTTCGTGATGGAGCTCCCCATGATCCGCCCCACGGCCCTGTACGTGCTGTGCACCAACACCATCCTCGCGGTGATGACCTCGGGCCCCATCATGATCATCACCCAGGGCGGTCCCGCCCGTTCCACCACCACGCTGGTCTACCTGATGTACACCATGGGGATCGGCAGCGGGAATTTCGCCATGGCGTCCTGTATCAGCCTGGTGCTCATCGCCCTGACCCTCGTCTTTTCCCTGGGCACGCTGTATCTGGACAGAGAGAAGGTGCAGTACGCGTGAAAAAGTCCGTGATCCCGGGCCTTTTGAGGCTGCTGATCCTCCTTGTCTTTGCCGCGGTGATCCTTTTCCCCGTGGTGTGGGCGGTGTGCGCCGCCTTCAAGCACCCGTGGGAGCTGGTGCGTCAGCCGGGGAAGCTGCTGGCGGAGGACATGTTCTACCTGGGCAATTTCAGCCTGGTCCTGGGCAGGATGTCCTTCATCCGGTACTTCTTCAACTCTCTCCTCACATCCGCCTTCGTCTCCGTGGTGCGCCTCCTGGCGGCGGCCCTGGCGGCCTACGCCTTCGTGTTTTTCCGTTTCCGCCTGCGGCGCGTGATCTTCATGCTGGTGCTCATCACCATGATGATCCCGCCGGACATCCTGGTCATCTCCAATTACCGCACCGTCGCGAGCCTGGGATGGACCAACACGTACCTGGGCGTCTGCGTGGTGGCCTTTGTCGGGGCGTCCCAGATGTTCATGCTGCGCCAGGCCTTCACCCAGGCCCCGTCCTCCCTTTCCGACGCGGCGAGGATGGACGGCTGCGGCGACATGCTGTTCCTGTTCCGCATCCTTCTTCCCCAGTGCCGGGGCGTGGTGTACACCCTTGCCCTGCAGGTGTTCATCAATCAGTGGAACGCCTATCTGTGGCCCCTGCTGGTGACGGACCGGGATGAGATGAGGACCCTCCAGGTAGGCATCACCATGCTCAGGAACCTGGAGAGCACCAACTATGAGGAGATCCTGGCGGGGGTGATCCTGGCGCTGATCGCGCCCCTGATCCTGCTGTTTGTCTCGCGGAGCCTGTCCAAGAGCATCGACAACGACGGCGCTCTCGCGGGATGACATAAAATCATTCATCGGAGGAGAACAACATGAAAAAGATCGCTTTGATCCTTGCGCTGATCCTGCTTCCTTTTTCCTTCGCGTCGGCGGAGGAAAAGGTCACCATCACCTTCTGGCACTGCATGGCGGATGCGGCGGGAGACCTGATCAACGCGTACGTCGATGATTTCAACGCCACCGTGGGCGCCGAAGCCGGTATCCATGTGGAGGCCGTTTTCCAGGGCGCCTATAACGAGGCGGTCACTAAAATGAACAGCATGATCTTCGGCGGCAACCTGAAGGATCTGCCGGACGTGATGCAGATGGACGCCACCGGCAAGGTGAGCTATTCCGAGTGCGAGAAGCGGTATACCCTGGACCGGGCCCTGGCGGATCACCCCGACGCGGGGCTGAGCAGCTTCCTGCCCGCGCCGCTGAACAACTGGGCTCTTCAGGGCGTGCAGCTCGGCGCTCCCTTCGCCAGCTCCACCACGGTGACCTACTACAACAAAACGGTGCTCGACAGTTACGGGATCGCGGCTCCGGACACTCTGGACGATATCGCCGCGATGGCCGCGGTCATCCCCGCTCAGGACGGCGTGAGCATCTACACCTGCGTGCCCAATACGCCCCTTCTGGCCAACTGGCTGGGCCAGATGGGCAGCGATCTGGTCAACGGGAACAACGGCACGGAAGAGACGGCCACGGCCCTCAGCTGCCTGGAAAACGGCGCGCTGGAAGCTTTCCTCGGCCGGTGGCAGGCCCTGTATCAGTCCGGCGCCCTGAATAACGCCAACAGCTCCTCGGACGCCTTCGCCGCGGGCAGCCAGCTGATCATGACCTCCTCGTCCTCTTCCGTCGCTTCCGTGCTCAAAAAAGTGAACGGCGCTTTCGAGGTCGGCATCTGCGATTATCCCCGCGTCAGCGCGGACGCGCTCCACGGCGCCACCGCTTCCGGCAGCTGCCTTGTCATGTTCGATCAGGGCGATCTGAGGCGCGAGGCGGCCTATCAGTTCGTGCGCTATATGACCGGCGGGGACGTGCAGGCGGACTTCGCTTCCCGCACGGGCTACGCGCCGAGCTGCCTGGAAGCGGAGGAAACTCAGACCTGGCAGGATTTCGTGAAGGATAATCCTCTCTTCGGGGTGGCCCTGAGCCAGCTGAAGCAGACGCCCGCCGGCATGAGATCCGTGACCGTCGGCCCCTCCGCCGATTTCTATTACGCGATCATCGCGGATATCTCCGACATGCTGACGGGCGGGAACAGCCCCGCTGACACAGCGGCCCTGATGGCCGAAGACCTGAACGGCATGCTGGAGCAGTACGCCCTTTCGAACCCGTAAGGGGCTTTGACGGCCGGGCAGAAAAACTGCTTGCGGTGCCGCATCTTTTCCTGTATAATATGCGGCTGTAGAATATTTTCACTTCTAAGATTGGAGATGTCCCTGACGATGATGAAGAAGAAAGCTTACCTGGCACTTTTGATCGCGCTGGCCCTTCTGCTCAGCGGCTGCACGCTCAAGTCCGTGGATCCGGTGGCCGACGCCGCCCAGGTGATCCTGAACGTGAACGGCGAAAAGGTCACGAAGGCCCAGATGAACACGCTGGTCAACAACTATACCAACAACCTGCTCAACACCGACATGAACGCCCTGTACTATTACTACTACTACGGCAGGCTGCCTTACTCCAACACGGAACTGCTGGACCAGACCATCACGGCGGTCACCCGTTCCATGGTGCAGGAGCAGGAGGCGGTCAAGCAGGGCTTCGACAAGCTCACCGATGAGGAGCTTTCTCAGATCCAGGCCGATGCCGAAGCGCGGTTCGAGGAGACCATCCAGGAAGAGATCACCGAGCATTTCGCCGATTCCGAACTGACCGGTGACGAGCTGCACGCCGCTGCCGTGGCCCACGCCGCCGAAGAGGGCGTGACCCTGGACAGCTTCCTGGACAGCCTCAAGAAGCAGAAGACCGTTGACAAGCTGCGTGAATCCGTGGTGAAGGATGTCAGCGTGACCGATGAGGAAGTCAAGGCTGATTTCGACGCCAAGGTCGCTTCTCAGAAGGAAACTTACGACGCTTCCCCGGCTGCTTACATCGAAGCGCTCAACAACAACGAGGATATCTTCTATGTGCCCGCCGGTGTGCGCTATGTCAAGCACATCCTGATCCAGTATCCGGAGGAGGCTTCCACCGCCATCACCGACGCGAAGAGCAAAGTGACCGACGCCCAGAGCGATCTGGACAGCGCCAATAAAGCCGTCACCGATGCCGGTGAGCAGGTCACCGACGAGCTCAAGCAGGCTGTGACCGACGCCGAGAAGGCCCTTGCCGACGCGCAGGCCGCTCTTGACGAAGCGGTGAACGCCGCCAACGCCCAGATCAAGGACAAGGCGGACGAAGCCTACGCCAAGGCCGTCGAGGAAGGCGCCGACTTTGACGCCCTGGTGGCGGAGTACGGCGAGGATCCCGGCATGAAGTCCGAGCCCTATCTGTCCGAAGGCTATCCCGTGGCGGAAGGCGCTTCCTATGACGAGGCTTTCCTGGCGGCTTCCCTGGCCCTTGAAAAGGTCGGCGATGTCACCGAGCCCGTGGTCAGCTCCTTCGGCATGCACATCATCCGCTTCGAGAGCGAAGCGGCCGCGGGCGAAGCGGTGTTTGAGGATCACGCCGAAGATATCCATGACGAGCTCCTTACCGCCCGTCAGAATGAGGTCTACAATGCCGCTCTGCAGGGCTGGATCGACGCTTCCGACGTCAAGTCCTTCCCGGCCAAGATGGGTCTCTGATCTGCTAAAGAACATCCTGCCCCGTCGCGCCGATGCGCGATGGGGCGTTTTTCGTGGAGGATCCCATGTTTTTCGACTGGACGTATCTGCTCATGCTGCCCGGGCTCATCCTGGGCCTGTATGCCCAGAGCAAGGTCAAAAGGAACTATGAAAAGTACAGCCGCGTGTTCGCCCGTCTGGGGATCCCGGCGTCGGAGATGGTGCAGCGCCTGCTCCGCTCCAATGGGATCACGGATGTGGGCGTCATGCGTGTGGGCGGTGACCTGACGGATCATTACGATCCCAGGGACAACACCCTGTCCCTGTCGGATGGCGTGTATGATTCTGCCAGCATCGCCGCCTACGGCATCGCGGCTCATGAAGCCGGCCACGCGATGCAGAAAGCCCAAAACGACGCCTTCCTGGCCCTGCGTTCGGCGGTGGTGCCGGTGGTGAACATCGGTTCCGCCCTGAGCTGGCCGTTGTTCCTCATCGGGCTGATCTTCTCCTATGACAAGCTCTGCGTCGCCGGGATCATCCTGTTTTCAGCGGTGCTCCTGTTCGCCCTGATCACGCTGCCGGTGGAATTCGGTGCCAGCAGGCGGGCCAAGGCGATGCTGCTTTCGGGAGGCTTCCTGTCACAGGATGAGATGACCGGGGTCAGCGCCGTGCTTGACGCCGCGGCCCTGACCTATGTGGCCTCTTTCGTGACGGCGCTTCTGCAGATGCTCCGTTTGGTGATGATCCTCAATTCCCGCAGGCGGGACTGACGTGACTAAAGTGTTTGACCTGACGAATGACCGCGGCGGCGTGATCCGCCGGGATGGAAAGGATGGAGTTATAACGTGAATACCTGTGTGATCGTGGGCATCAACTGGGGCGATGAGGGCAAGGGCCGCATGGTGGACATGCTGACGGACCGGTTCGATATCGTCGTGCGTTATCAGGGCGGCGGGAATGCCGGCCACACTGTCGTCAATGATTTCGGCACTTTCGCCCTGCATCTGCTGCCCTCGGGCGTTTTCCGCCCGGACGTGGTCAATATCCTGGGCAACGGGGTGGCGCTGGATATGGAGAACCTGTGGGTGGAGATGGAGGACGTGCGCTCCAAGGGCGTTTCCATCGATCCCGGAAAGCTGCTGATCTCGGACCGGGCTTCCCTGCTGCTGCCCTGGCACCGGGAACTGGACGCCCTGGAAGAGGAACGTTTGGGGGACAAGAAGTACGGTTCCACCAAACAGGGGATCGCCCCCTTCTATTCGGACAAGTACCAGAAAAAGACCGTCCTGGCGGGCGAGCTGAACTATCCGGAATATCTCAAAAAGCATCTGAGCGATCTTCTGGAGTGGAAGAACCTCACCCTCACCAAGGTCTACGGCGCGGAGCCCTGGAGCATGGAGAAGCTCTGGAACTGGGTGACCCTGTACGGGGAGAGGATCCGGCCTTACGTGTGCGACACGGGCGCCTATCTGCGCAAGGAGAGCGAAGCGGGCAAAAGGATCCTCTTCGAGGCCCAGCTGGGAGCGCTGCGCGATCTGGACCTGGGCATCTGCCCCTACACCACTTCATCCAATACCGTGGCGGCGTACGCGCCGGTGGGCTCCGGCCTGACGAACGCGTATCCCGAAGAGGTCATCGGTGTCGTCAAGGCCTATTCCACCTGCGTGGGGGAAGGGCCCTTCGTATGCGAGTCCTTCGGCCCGGAAGCGGAAAAGCTGCGGGAAGCGGGACATGAGTACGGCGCCAAGACCGGCCGTCCCCGCCGGGTGGGCCCCCTGGATATCGTGGCCACGCGCTACGGTGTGCGGGCCCAGGGCGCGACGGCCCTGGCGCTGACGAAGCTGGACGTGCTCAGCTACCTGGACGAGATCCCGGTCTGTGTCAAATACAGTCTGGACGGTACCGAAACGGACGAGTTCCCCTTCCCCGCGGCGCTGGACAGCGCCCGGCCGGTGATCAGGTCCATGCCGGGCTGGAAGTGCGATATCTCTTCCGCCCGCAAGTGGGAGGACCTGCCCGAGGAAGCGCGGAACTATGTGACTTTCATCGAGGAGCAGGTGGGCTGCCCCATCAGGTATATCTCCGTGGGGCCCGAGAGGAACGCCTGCGTGATCCGCTAAAGGAGCTGCACCATGTACGACCGGTATGAATCGCCCCTTTCTTCCCGTTACGCGTCGGAGTATATGCTCACGCTCTTCTCCCCGCGCACCCGGATCGAGACCTGGCGCCGCCTCTGGGTGGCCCTGGCCCGGGCGGAACACGAAATGGGTCTTCCCGTCACGGAGGAACAGGTACAGGACCTGAATGATCATGTGACGGACATCGATTTTGAATACGCCGCCCGGAGGGAAAGGGAAGTCCGCCACGATGTGATGGCGCACATCGACACCTACGGCGAAGCCGCTCCCAAAGCCCGGGGCATCATCCATCTGGGAGCCACCAGCTGCTATGTGACCGATAACGGGGACCTGATCCTCTATCGGGACGCCCTGAAGTATCTGAGGGGCGAGCTCACGGGCCTGATGAAGGACCTGGCCGGTTTCGCCGAATGTTACAAAGCCCTACCCACCCTGGGCTACACCCATTACCAGCCGGCTCAGCCGGTCACCGTGGGCAAGCGCGCCTCCCTCTGGCTGCAGGACTTTTACCTGGACCTGGAGGAGATGGATTTCATCCTCGGCCATCTGCGATTCCTGGGATGCCGGGGCACCACCGGCACGGAAGCGAGCTTCATGGACCTCTTTGACGGCGACGAGGAGAAGATAGACCGGATGAACGGCATGATCGCCGCGGAATTCGGCTTTTCCGAGTGCTTCCCCGTCTGCGGGCAGACCTATCCCAGGAAAACGGACAGCCGCATCATGAGCCTGATGAGCGCCCTGGCCCAGAGCTGCTGCCGGATGGCCCAGGATATCCGGCTGCTCCAGCACGACCGGCAGATCGAGGAGCCCTTTGGGGAGAGCCAGGTGGGCTCATCCGCGATGGCCTACAAGCGGAACCCCATGCGCTGCGAGCGGGTCTGCTCCCTGAGCCGTTACCTGATGGCGGAGGCGATGAACGCGCCGCTGACCGCTTCGGCCCAGTGGCTGGAACGCACTCTGGATGATTCCGCCGGTCGGCGCTTGTCCATGCCTGAGGCGTTCCTGTGCGCCGACGCGATCCTGCGCCTCTCCAGAAACATCGTCCGGGGCCTGAAGGTGAACCCCGCCATGATCGACCGGGCCCTGAGGGAGTACCTGCCCTTCATCGCCACGGAAAACATCATGATGGAAGCCGTGAAGCGCGGGGGCGACAGGCAGCGCGTCCATGAGATCATCCGTCAGTGCTCCATGGAAGCCACCGCCGTGATGAAGGCCGGCGGGGAGTGTGATCTGGTGGAACGCCTGGCGGCGCGCCCGGAGCTTATGATCGACCGGGAGGAGATCGAAAAGATCCTCCGGCCGGAGAATTATATCGGCCGCTGCCCGCAGCAGGTGGACGGCCTGCTTGCGAAGCTCCGCCCCATCCTGGACGCGGCTGACGGGTCCGACGAGGGGGACACGAAGATCGAACTGTAGTGACGATCGAACAGTGTCTCTCCGGGGCGGTCCCCGATGAAAGCTGTATCGTTTGAAGTTATCGGCATGATCCTGCGGTCATGCCGTTTTTCTTTTTTTCTCACGTTGGGTGGGGCGGGCCCTTAAGACCGCCGGCAGCTGAATGATCCGTTCTTGCTGCAGCGTCCGTTCGGAAAATCTGTATTTCCGGTCGTGCTCATTCACCGTCCGCCCCGTCCGGGATCGTCCTGCGTGTTCATATAAAACAGCGGAAGCGTCGAACGGATG
>JAEEGL012494099.1_pt1 | contig 12325 bp, 9 predicted proteins | sample 9134231 | NCBI WGS metagenome assembly JAEEGL01 (sample SAMN16246548, study PRJNA631951) | gut metagenome | biome: gut microbiome; feature: rumen; material: fiber-attached | host: Bos | place: Iran: Karaj | collected 2018-10 | reverse complement strand
CGTGAGGCAGACAGAAGAATAGAGTCAGGCAGAGTTCGCATCGGTGATCGTATTGCAACATTGGGTGACGAGGTATCAGATGGCGACGTGGTTTATGTTGATGATGAACCGGTATCTGCCAGCAGAAAAGAAGTGATACTGGCTTATAATAAGCCTAAAGGCATTATTTGTACGACAGCCGAAAAGGAGCATCCGAACTTAACCGATGCTCTTGATTATCCTGATAGAGTTTTTCCGATAGGCAGACTTGATAAAGATTCTACAGGTCTTATTCTTCTTACGAATGACGGAAAGCTTGCAGATGAGCTGATGCGCGGAAGAAATGACCATGAAAAGGAGTACGTGGTCACAACGGACAAGCCTCTTTCTGACGAGGTGGTAAAAGCTATGGAGCAGGGAGTTCCGATACTTGATACCATGACCAAGTCTTGCAGGATTTTTGAAAGGGAAGGAAAAACCTTTCATATCATACTTACTCAGGGTCTGAATCGTCAAATACGCCGCATGTGCGAGTATTTCGGATACAAGGTCACCTCACTTGATCGTATTCGTTTTGTCTCGATTGAATTAGGTGATCTGCCGGAGGGGAAGATAAGAGAATTAACCGATGACGAGATAAATGAGTTGACAAGTATGATGAAATGATTATGGGAGAGTATTATGGATACTGAAAAACAGAGAATGCACGAGCTCGTTTCGATCCTTGACCGCGCCGCGGCGGTATACTATTCAGGCGAAGACGAGATCATGTCGAACTACGAATATGACAAGCTATACGACGAGCTGGTTGAGCTCGAAGAGAAAACCGGTATCGTTCTTTCAGGTTCACCGACTTCAAAGGTTGGCTACGAGACGCTCAGCGAGCTACCCAAGGAGGCTCATGTGGCTCCCATGCTGTCGTTGTCTAAAACAAAGGATATTGACGAGCTGGCCGACTGGCTGGGAGCGCAAAAAGGTCTTTTGTCAATGAAGCTTGACGGGCTTTCCATAATCATAACCTATGAAAACGGAGTGCTGACAAAGGCGCTTACTCGCGGAAACGGAGAGATCGGTGAGGTTATAACAAACAATGCAAAGACATTCAAAAATCTTCCGGGGCAGATTCCGTTTTCCGGGAGGATGGTTCTGCGTGGTGAGGCACTTATAAGATATTCGGACTTTGAAGAGCTCAATCGTCGTGAATCAGAGGATGAAAGCGTAACTCAGTATAAAAACCCGAGAAATCTATGCTCAGGGTCAGTCAGACAGCTGAATAATGAGATAACTGCCAACAGACGTGTAAGATTCTATGCATATAACCTTATTGAACTGGATGGTGACGGAGAAGGTGTCCCTTCGCTTGATGAGGGAAGCAAGGAAGCAGAGCTTATTTTTATAAAAGAGCAGGGCTTTGAGCTGGCGCCGTACAAGCAGGTCGACAGTAGTAATATCAGAGATGAGGTGGCTGCTTTTTCGAAGGAGGTAACAGAATCTGATCTTCCTAGTGATGGTCTGGTGCTTACTTACGATGATATCGCTTATTCAAAGAGTCTCGGCAGGACTGCTAAGGCCCCGCGTGACTCGATTGCTCTCAAATGGCAGGATGAAACCGCGGAGACAACTCTTATCGATATTGAATGGAGCGCAAGCAGAACAGGTCTTATCAATCCTGTTGCTATTTTTGAGCCTGTAGAACTCGAAGGAACTACAGTTCAGAGAGCCAGCGTGCATAATGTTAGCATCCTAAAGGAGCTGGAACTCGGGATAGGAGACAGGATAACCGTATACAAGGCGAATATGATCATCCCGCAGATTGAGTCAAACCTGACAAAGAGCGGAACATGTGAGCCTCCGAGCGTATGTCCGGTGTGTGGTAGCAAGACGGAGCTGGTTAATGAGAATGGCTCAACGGTGCTTATGTGCCCGAACAAGGAGTGCTATGCGAAGCAGATTCGCTCTCTGATACATTTTGTCAGCCGTGATGCTATGAATATAGACGGACTTTCCGAGGCTACGCTTGAAAAATGGATCCAGGGAGGCTTTATCAGGTCGTGTGTTGATATTTTTGATCTGGCAAAACATAAGGATAAGATAATAAGCGACGACACGATGAAAATACGTGAAAAATCGTTCGAGAACCTCCAAAATGCTATAGAAACGGCCAAGGATGCGTCGCTTCCGAACGTTATTTTTGCCTTGGGGATCAAGGGCATAGGCCTTGCAACAGCCAAGGACATAGTGAAAGAGTACCCGTCGATGACTTTACCCGGATTCCTTGACATAAAACGAGATGAGCTTCTGAAGGTCAACGGTATAGGTGAAAACCTGGCAGACAGTGTGATCGATTATGTGTCGAACGAGAAGAATAAAGCCCTGGTAAGAGAGTTGGATGGCATATTACGTGTATCAGTCCCTGTAATCTCTGATGATTCCGGTGCTTTTTCAGGTAAAACGTTTGTGATCACGGGCAGTCTTAACACTTTCGCGAACAGAGGAGAGTGTAAGGACAGGATCGAAGCGCTGGGCGGGCATGTAGCATCCGCGGTCAGTGCAAACACGGATTACCTCGTAAACAACGATATTATGTCGACATCTTCAAAGAACAAAAAAGCCAAATCACTCGGCATTCCGATCATTACTGAAGACGAACTTGTTGAAATGATGGGAATGTAATCGAAATATACCGAAATACGTGAATTGCGTGATTTTTTTCTTGAAAAAACATGTGAAATGTGATAAAATATCAGTCGGGTATATAGAAAACACGGATTCACGGAGGACATCATGAGATTTAAGCGGAATTATGTAACGATCGTGTACTCGTTCGTATTCATATTACTCATGTTGCTTTGCGCTTTAAACGTAGCTGCTATGTCGTATGAGTATTTCTCGCAGGATGGTATGGGGGTTATTTTTTCGATCCTCATGACTATCGGTGTCATTTTGATATTCATAGCTGCGTTTTTTATGCGCGAAAAGGCCATTCTTCGTGGGATTCAAAGAGAAAAAGGTGCCCTTATCATATTCGAGGGTGTCGCAGCCGTAGTCCTTGTTATCGTCGGATTCTGTCTGATAATGGATCACGGTATGGATGCCGCTATATGGTTCGGCGTTTATCTGGCAGTAATCTTTGGTACATGCCGTATGCTCGGTGGCAGATTATGCGGGCTTCTCGGTCTCGTTTTTTCACTTGCCCTGACGTATTTTGCTATAAATACAGGTTGGGTAGTGTTTGACAGCAACGAGATTCTGAGTATTCTCTGTATTCTTGTTCCTTTCTTCGTATTTTTGGTAATCATGAAGAATATCATACCACAGTTTGGAAAGAGCAATGCTGTGGTTATCTTTGCGTTGGTTGTTCTTTGCGCTCTGTTCGGAGCTTTTATATGTTTAAATCCGCTCGCTGCTATCCTTTGCTTGGGTTGCGGGCTTTCTTTGTTGTTTGCGAATATCCGAAGTGTTGATACGCTTGTTACCAAGGGGCCTTTTATGGCCGGCTTTATCGTTGGCGGTTCTGCGATATTCACCGTTATCATGTCATTTTTGCTCGAGAAGAATCTCGGCTCACTGTTACCTGCGGGCGCTGAGCCCGGTTTCAGTGCTGCGGCGGAGAACGGTGATGTGATCAACTATTTTATTGACAAGATTCATAACATGCTTGTCACAGTTCTTTTCCATGCATTTGATTTTGGTATTTTTTCAATAATTCTTTTGATCTTTGCGACCATGGCAGGTGTATATGCCATCAGAAGGAAGCTTTCTTCGATAGGACCGATCCTGCTTTGTACGATATTTGCAGTATGCGGATATGCTATATTTGATCTTCCGGAAACTCATGGCTATTATCTTACATATATGACGGGTTTGCTCGCCGCATATGGATTGTATAATATGCTTTTACCTGAGTTTCTTACAAAATATGATGAAGAGGATGAGGACGAAGAGGATTTATTTGATACTGAGTCGGATACCGATGAGTTGCCTGTGATCGACAATATTACTCCGGATCCTGTTGTCAAGGAGAAGGTAGCTGATGAAAACCGTCAGTCGTCTTCCTCTGAATCCGAACCTGTAGCAAAAGTGGCTTCAGCTGTTGACGAAAAAGCGGCTGAAACAGAAAAGAGTGAGGTGTCCGTGAACGTAAAAGATGATTCTGATCCATATGATATCATGGATAGTGCAGGAAACAATAGTGATAATTTTATGGAGTGGCATGTTTCCAACGAGTTTATCCGCGATGATGAGCTTCGTAAGCAGAGACAGGCTGAGCGTGAAAAAGATATAGAGGTTGCTCAGGAACAGAAGGAAGCCAAGGAAGAAGGAAAATCCGAGGAGGAGATCCAGGCTATTGCTGAGGCTGCCGAGGAGGAAAAGAAGCAGTCTGCTCCGGGACGTGTGTTGTTTACCGGAGAGGATTTGCATCCGAGTGCAGAGACTATCCAGGCATCCATACCCCCTATGAGCATAAAACCGGCAGATCAGAGTGTTTCGGCAGAGACCAAAGACGTTTCACAGCTCGAAAATGTTGATACGGGTGCTGATGATCAGTTGCATGGTTCGAATCGTGCTGAATCTGATACGATCGTACTTAGCGGATATCAGAACAGTGGCAAGCTGAATGCTCCTGTTGATGTCCTTACAGCTATAAAAGAAACTGAGATTCCTCAGGTTGAGATTCCTGACGTTCCTGAGGTAGAGTCTCCGGAGACGGAGGATGCGGGTGTCGCAGAGGTTACGGCAGCAGCAGCAGAATCTGCCGTTGAGGCAAATGAGGCAGCAGAGGAGCTTTCAAAGGCAGCTGCAGCATTTGGTGCCGAAGGAAGCGGTGGCAGCGTAGAAGCAGCTATGGAAGTTGCGGTAGAGCCTACTGCAGAGGCTGATGTTGAACAGGCAGCTCTTTCTGAGGATGAGAAGCTTGATAGTCTTCTCGATCGCCTCGATGTGTCTGACAGCATTAAACGAATGAGCGAGATAGCCAGAGAGGATATGGCTGATGTTATAGAGCATGCTGATGATAAGTCTGAAGATGAGGTCGTTCTTAAAAATGAGGATTACCAGTTTGGCACTTCAGAGGGAGAGTATGGAGAGGTTCCGACCATCAGTGGTTTGGAGGATCGTTGGCGTGCCGAGGAACAGCTAAAGGAAACTCCTGATGATATGGTTCCTGATGTTGTTTCTGCCGAAGAATCAAAAGAGTCAGACGTCGCTATCGATCTGTCAGCTGATAATTCTTCTGAAGAGTATGGAAAGGGAGAAGCAACTACTCCGGTTTCCCTGACTGCTCCTGAAAACGCAAATGATCCTTCACTTGATATGCTTTCATTTGATTCTGTTGCCAATACATCCGAGGAACGTCTTGATAACAAGCCATCTGAGCCTGAGAATGAGGATGTATCTCTGGATCATATGGAATTTATGCAGATTGATTCCGATCCTGATGAGCTCGATATCATCAAGAGTGAAGATATAACTGATCATGAGGAAGATATTGCAGAGCATCTTGTAAATCCTGATGAAGAATCATTTATGTCAATCGATGATGAGCCGAAGACATTGGTTGATGATCTTGAGTTTGTTTCTGTGGACTCTGATTCTCCACAGATTGAGTTGGTTGAGCCTGTAGAGCCTATCGTTCCGATAGAGCCTGTAGGAGAGGTTTCAGAGCCTGAAGAATTTGTTCTCGAGTCTGCAGAAGAAGATATCGAGCCTGATGCAGCAAGTACTGAACCTGAGTTTGTGGCTGCTGAAACAGATGAACCGAAGCCGTTTATGTTTATGCCTGCTGCTATGGAAGAGGTTATACCGGAGCAGCCTGAGGAAGAAGTTGTACCGGAGCCTGAGCCTGATGACTCGTTTGTTTCATTTAGAGATATGGCAACGGCTACAGTACCGGAGGAAATCCTTCCTGAGCCTGCACCTGCTGATACAGATGTTTCCGAGGAACCGACTGTCGGATTCACTTTTGGACCTGCAGTGGAAACTCCACACGTAGAGACTCCACAGACAGAAGAACCACACTCAGAAGTTCCTCAGGCTGAAGCGTTTACTTCTGATCCGGTAAATGAACCTATTGAGTCTGAAAAATCAGCTGAGCAAACCGAGCCGAAGATATTTAAGTTTGAGCCTGAAAGGATCGAACGCACTGAAGATATGGCACCGAAAGCTGAGAAGAAGGTTTCTCCTTCACCTGTTATTAATCACGCAGAGCAGAGCCCTGTTTTCTCATTTACAAAAATGGATGCAGATGCCGGTGTACCTAAGGAAAGCGATGAACATCTGTTTATTCCGAAGCCTGGAGAAGAACCACCTGTTGAACAGGAGGCTAAACCGGAACCGATATCCGGAGAAGGCTTTATTCAGGTTGATGACGATGAGGCGCCTGAGATCACCAAGAGGCCTGTACCTGTTGTCAGCAGACCTATGAGAGCTTTGGCTGCAGAGCTTGATGAGACTATTGAAAAGAAGAAAGACAGATTCCATACGGAAGAGGTAGTCACCAGAACAAACGGCGGCTCTCGTAGCTATCATAAGATTGTTATCAAATAAATCATAACGGATTTAGAATTGGACTTCTCGATTTAAAGACGGCATACTCCTTGAAACCATAGGAGATAAGCTCATCACGGATGGTATCGAAGCCATATGCGATCGCATCCTGTGCGTGAGCATCCGAGCCTACAGTGATGAGCCTGCCACCCAGTTCATAATACCTTTTGATCAGTTCAGGATGCGGGTTAGTTAGCCCGTATCCTTTTTTTAATCCTGAAGTATTTATCTCCAATGCGATATCATGTTTGATCAAAAATATCATGATAGCATCCGTAATTTCCAAGTATTCTTTTGGATCATAATCATTTATATTCGGCATATATCTTGTTGCATAATCAAGATGTCCGAGTATATTTATATCAGAAAAAGCCTTTAGATTATCAAGTGTAATCTCGAAGTATTTTTTGATTATACTTTTGTTATTCTGTTCCTCCCAAAAGGTAGGATAGTAGGGGTCTTTTTTGTCGATAAGATGAATGGATCCAATCACTTCATCAAAACTGTTTTCAGCGATAAGTTTTTTGTTTTTTTCTATCACAACAGGATCTGTTTGAAGACCGATTTCAATACCTGTCAGGACCTCAAAATCCGACATATTTTTTGAAATATTCTTTATGGAATCAAAGTATTTTTTTACATCAAAAATAAACGGATTTGTATCGTGACCGGGGCACTGATCCACTGGAAAATCATAATCCATATGATCTGTTATACATATGCCGTTAAGCCCGATAAAGCGTGCCTTTTCAACCTGATAAGTAAGCATAGCCGTAGAATCCGGTGAGAATGAGGTGTGCATATGCGTGTCATAGAGTATACTCATAAAAAAACTTCCTCCTCGGCAGTTGCCGGCTTAATTCTTTTTAGATCTTCTTTTGACGCAAGTATCGAATAATTTGTATAGTATACAACAAATCCCGGTTTACTTCCGCCGGGTTTCTTGACATTTTTCTTTTGCGTGTAATCGATCTCAAGCTTATCCGAGTTTTTCCCCTTTGAAAAGAGAGCAGCTAATGCGGCGGCCTCCTCAAACGTGCTGATCGGCGGCTCTTCTCCATTGCATTTTATGATGACATGAGAGCCCGGCATCTGTTTTGCGTGGAACCACCAGTCGTTTCCGGTAGCCAGCTTAAAGGTCAGCTCTTCATTTTGATAGTTATTTTTCCCGACATAGATATCATAACCGTCTGATGAAATAAAATGTAGTGGCTCGCTTTTCGGAAGCTGTTTTTTTCGATCATTCTTTCCCACTGATTTAATATAACCATGATCCTTCAACTCGGTGCGTATGGCGATGAGATCCTCCTCTTTACGAGCAATAGAGAGCTCTGTCAGGATTGACTCAAGGTGTTCATATTCTTCTCGTGCGAGTACCATCTGTTCAGATACAGCATCATATGTTCTTTTCAGTTTATTGTATCTGTCAAAGTATTTGTTTGCATTGTCCGGTACGGAAAGAGATGGGTCTATCTGTATATCAACTTCTTTGCCGTCATAATGGTTTACACAGTGAAGGGTGAGTTTTTCGCCGTCGCCTGCTTCAGAAGATGGAAGAGCAGGTAATTCAGAATAACCATAGGTAGTGATGAGCTCGCCATACACCTTATATTTATCACGTTTTTCAGTGTCCTTCAGCTGTTTTTGTAATATATCGAGTTTCTTTGCGGTACGCTCGAAATGAGTCTGTACTGTGTTCTTCAGATCCGCGGATTTGGCTCTGATACGGGTCAGAGAATCTTTCTCGCTGTAAAATCGTTCAACAACTTCTGATGGAGATTCCATAGATTCATTTTCAAGGTTATCATACATAGTAAGCCTTATCATCGAGAACTCTTTTGGAAGCTCATTTGCATAATAAATAACAGGCTCAAATCTACCCTCTGAAACCTGACTCATTGTATCTCTGTAAACCTGCATCAGACGAGAACGCTCATTTCCGTTAAGTGCAGCAGTAGGAGTGTCACCATCAATATTCGCCCTGAAACATAATTCCTGAGCCATAATAAGTGATATTCCGGACATGGATCCTGATATTGCTTTTGCAGTTGTGGTTGGCTTAGTAAAAATATCACTGTTCCAGTACTCGGTAGTGATCTCATCGGGATTCTTTTTGTCAAGTGTATTCGGTATAAAGTATTCTCTGCCGGGCAAAACCTCCCTGACAGAGCTCATCAGACCATTTACATGCTTAACTGAGTCGATGACCATATCCTTATCATCGAGGAAAATGATATTGCTGTGCTTACCCATGATCTCGATAACAAGAGCATATGAAACATCATCAAGCAGCTCGTTTTTCGTTGAAAGAACAAGTCTTACAACACGTTCCAAGCCCTCCTGACGTATATCCGATATTCTGGCACCTGATATATGCTTGCGTAAAAGCATGCAAAAATTGGGAGCTGTGAGAGGAGATGTTTTGTTCTCACTCGTCAGATACAAAAGCGGTAGAGATGCATTTGCGGACAGCTTTAAACGCAGTGTCTGGCGCTTTTTCTGAACAGCGCAATCAGAATCTGCAGACTGAGCGTCAGAACGCATAAAAGCGCTGTTAGCCGGGGCCTGGATCGTAAGTATCAGTTCATCGGGCTCGGGCTGTGCTATTTTTTTGATATGACCATCTATCAGGCTTCTTTTCAGCTCGTTTACAAGCGCTGATATGGTAATTCCGTCAAATGCCATGGCTTTTTCCTTCCTTTTCTTCACAGTTTATCATTTTTTTTTGATTCAGTCAACGAGTTTCCTTGACTTTGGGGCGTTTTTATTCTATAATATATGGGTATGTAATCGTTTTGGAGGTGTGATATGATACAAAGCATGACCGGATTCGGAAGAGGAGAAGCAGCAAACGACCAGTACAAGGTTAGTGTAGAGTTAAAATCCGTGAATCACAGATACCTTGATATCAATGTTCGTATGCCGCATAAATACGGGTTTTTCGAGGGGGAAATACGCTCCATTGTAAAGAAATATGCCTCGAGAGGAAAGGTCGATGTTTTCTTGACATTCGAATCTCAGGGTGAGTCTGATGTTTCCATTACTTACAACAAGTCTGTTGCGATCGCATATCTGGAGGGCATCCGCCAGATGGCTCTTGACAATTCCATGAGATTTAAAACAGATGCATACAGGATTGCAAGACTTCCTGAGGTATTTACACTTTCCGAGGCGCCTGTTGATGAAGCGATCATCACACCGCTTATCGAGAAGGCTTTAGCTGATGCCGGTGAGCAGTTCGTGTCCAGCAGGGGTATCGAAGGAAAGAGTCTTGCAGAGGATATCGGTAAAAAGCTCGATGAGATCAAAGAGATCACCGACAAAATCGAAAAACGCTATCCGGAGATTCTCGAGGAGTACTCAGGTCGAATCCGCAAAAAAGCAGAAGAGCTTCTCGCTGACAAGCAGATCGATGAGAGAGTGCTTGCTTCCGAGATGGTGATATATGCCGATAAGCTTTGCGTAGATGAAGAGATGGTCAGGCTCAAGACTCATATAGATCACATGAGAACCACACTTGATGAGTCTGAAAACATCGGTCGTAAACTTGACTTCCTTACTCAGGAGTTGAACAGGGAAGCAAATACGGTCCTGTCAAAGTCTACAGATGTTACCATTGCAAACTATGGTATCGAGCTCAAAACTCTCATTGAGAAGATACGTGAGCAGATTCAGAATATAGAGTAGGAGCGTAGCAGCTTCGGATTGGAACGCTTATGAGTTTTATCAATATCGGATTTGGAAACATGGTAAACTCCGAGAAGATTTACAGCATTGTAGGTCCGGATGCAGCTCCGGTCAAACGTATGGTTCAGTCAGCAAAGGATAATGGTCTTGCTACTGATGGAACGTGTGGAAGAAAGACCAAATCCGTCCTCGTGATGGAGAATAACAGTATAGTGTTGTCAGCATTGTTGCCTGAGACGATAGTTCTTCGTATCGATACGGCAAAGGGGGATGAAGAGTGATTAAAAAAGGTGTTCTTACCGTTATTTCAGGCTTTTCAGGAGCAGGAAAAGGTACACTGGTCAAAAAGCTTTTAGCTGATCATGAGATTTTCCTATCGATATCATGCACAACGAGAGCGCCCAGAGCCGGAGAGGTTGACGGTAAAGACTATTATTTCGTATCAAGGGATGAGTTCGAAAGAATGATCCATGAAAAAGAATTGATAGAGTACGCCGAGTATGCCGGAAACTATTACGGCACCCCGAAAAAAGCTATCGAGGACAGTCTTTCCGAAGGAAAGGATGTGATCCTCGAAATCGAAGTACAGGGAGGAATGCAGGTTAAAAAGCTGTTTCCTGATGCAGTTTTGATGTTCGTCGTACCTCCTACGGCAAATGATCTGTACGACCGATTGAAGAATCGCGGGACTGAGAGTGATGAACAGATTGGTATTCGTTTCGAACAAACTGTTCGTGAAACTCATTTTATAAAGGATTATGATTATCTTATCATAAATGATGACCTTGACAAGGCGGCAGGACAGATAGTTGGTATCATAAACAGCCAGCACAATCTAACAGACCGCCAGTCTGAAATAATTGACGATCTTGCAAAGGATCTGGTTGATTTGGTCAAAGAAAAGTTTTCATAATTTTTGGAGAAAGAAAGATGAGCAAAATAGAAGACAGAGATGATTTTGTGGTTGTAGAGGACTTCGACGATGTCTCTACTCCTTTACCGGAAGAGAAAAAGGAAGAAGAAAAGAAACCCAGATCCAAACTCAGCATAGGTATTGAGATTGGTATATACGTACTTCTTATCTTTGTATGTGTATATATCGTCCCCAGATATGTATGTCAGGCGACTAATGTATCTGGTGAGTCGATGGAAGATACGCTTCATGACGGTGAGCGCCTTCTCATAGATAAAATATCTTATGCCTTGCATGATCCTGAAAGATATGATATAGTAGTTTTCTATCCGAAGGGCAAAGAAGTAGACGACTCCGAGTTCTATATAAAGAGAATATACGGTTTGCCGGGTGAGACAATCCAGATCGAGAAGAATACCATAAAGGTAAACGGTCAGGTTATCGAGGATAAATATGCCAAGAATGCCATGGATGAGGAAGGCTTGGCAGCAAAAGGATACACCTTGAAAGAAGACGAGTATTTCGTTTTGGGAGATAACAGGGCAGTATCGCTCGACAGTAGGAAGATCCCTCCTGAGGATATGGAAAAGTACTCGGATAAGTATTCAGAAGATGAGCTTGATGAAATGGCTGAGGACGAAGCACCGGGTCCTGTAAAAAGAAGCTTTATTGAAGGTAGAGCATTTATGAGAATATGGCCATTGAACAAGTTTGGATTTGTAAATTAGGAGTTGAAAGGAGAAATACAATGTTACATCCATCTTACACAGACCTTATGAATATCGCGAACAGCGAGGTAGAGCAGGGCGAGCAGCCGGTTGTTAACAGCCGTTACTCTATCGTACTTGCAACTGCAAAGCGTGCAAAGCAGATAATCGACGGATCTGAGCCTCTCGAGGAGAAGATCAAGTGCCCGAAGCCGCTTTCAATCGCTATTGATGAGCTTTCAAGCGGCGCGATCAAAATCAGGGGAGAGGACGACTGATACCTTTCCTTATTTGCAAACAGGCATCATAAGGTATATCCCTTCGCGGATATAGTCACTGTCCAGGTCATTCAGCTGAATGATCTGGTTTTTATATTCTGAAGGAGAAATATGAGAGTATCTGTGTGCGTACTCTCTTGAAAGCTTATCCAAAGTATCTCCCGGATGAATAAGTACCTGCTCATATCCTTTTACAGAAAGAAGGTTACCTGAGT
>JAEEGL011089035.1_pt1 | contig 12325 bp, 11 predicted proteins | sample 9134231 | NCBI WGS metagenome assembly JAEEGL01 (sample SAMN16246548, study PRJNA631951) | gut metagenome | biome: gut microbiome; feature: rumen; material: fiber-attached | host: Bos | place: Iran: Karaj | collected 2018-10 | reverse complement strand
GCAATGGTAGCTGCTGGAATGGATACATTAGTAGCATCAGCCACTGTACTATTAGGTGCTGGAAGTGGTGTTTTAGGTTCAACTATTAACCCATTTGCAGTAGGAGCAGCAATAGATGCACTACCTAAGGATATTGTAGTAAATCAAGGTGCAATTATCGGAATTGGTGTTGCACTATGGTTAACATCTTATGCAATTTGTGCAGCATTTGTTCTTGCTTATGCAAAGAAAGTTATTAATAGAAAAGGTTCAACTTTCTTATCACTTCAAGAACAAGAAGCTATGGAAGAAACATATGGTGTTAAAGACAGTAAGAAAACAGAAGATGTTAAACTTTCTGGAAAACAAAAAGTTACATTGGTATTATTCTTATTAACATTCGTATTTATGATTATTGGATTTATTCCATGGGGAAGCTTTGGAATAACACTATTTGAAAAAGGTAAGATATTTGCTACAATTACTGGATTACCTCTAGGAGAATGGTATTTCCAAGAATCAACATTATGGTTCTTAATAATGACAATTGTAATTGGATTTGTTAATAGAACTGGAGAAAATGAATTTGTTGATACATTTGTAGATGGTGCTGATGACATGGTAGGAGTAATTCTTGTAATTGCTGTTGCTCGTGGAGCATCTGTACTTATGACTCAAACTCATTTAGATAACTATATTATCTTCAATGCTGCAGAAGCATTAAAGAATATGCCAAAAGTAGTATTCGGACCACTTAACTATATCTTACATGTACTATTATCAGTACTTGTACCATCATCAAGTGGACTTGCATCATTATCTGCACCAATCATGGGACCTCTTGCTTCAAATATTGGCTTCTCAGTAGAAGCAACATTAATGGGTATGGTTGCTGCTAACGGACTAGTTAACTTATTTACTCCAACTTGTGGAGCTATAATGGGTGGACTTAAACTTGCAAGAGTAGAATTTACTACTTGGTTAAAATGGGTTACTAAAGTTGTTATTTGCGTTGCCCTAGTAAATATTGTAATTTTAACAGTAGCTCTATTAATTCTATAATTAAGATAATAAGCACAATAATTTGTGCTTTTTTCTTTGTGTGAAAAGTGATATTATTATAATAGAGGTACTATATGAAAAGGGTGTTATTTTTATTATTATCTATACTTTTATTAACAAGTTGTTCTGTTAAAAAAGAAAAACTTGTAATTGCAACTGAAGCAGGATTTGAACCATATGAATATTATGCTGATGGTAAAATAGTTGGAGTTGATATTGATATTGCAACTAGAATAGCAGAGTATTTAGATATGGAATTAGTAATTAAAGATGTTGCTTTTGATTCAATTATTAGTGAAGTTAAAACTGGTAAAAGTGATGTGGGAGCAGCTGGTATTAGTTATACTGAAGAACGCGCTCGTGAAGTAGATTTTACTATTAATTATTCTGAATCAAGACAAGTTGTTGTAGTTAATAATAACAGTTCAATATATAAACCAGTTGATTTAAATAATACTAAAGTAGCTGTACAACTAGGATCTGTTGCTGATACATTTATAACAGAAGAATATCCTAATGTTGTTTTAGTTCGCGAAAAGAAGTTTTTGGCAGCGATGCAAGATTTAAAGGATGGAAAAGTTGATGCAGTAGTAATGGATGAACTACCTGCTCAAAAATTAATGACCAGCAATATGAGAATGCTTAGTGAGGCACTTACTACTGATAGTTATGGAATGATTGTTAGAAAGGGAAATGATGATTTACTAGCATCTATTAATGATGTAATTGCTGAATTAAAGGCAAGCGGTGAAATTGATAAATATTTACTTCATCATATGGGTGTAAGTAATGAAGAAGATGAACCTAAATCTATAATAGATAGATTTTATAAAAGTGTTATTTATGATGGACGTTATAAATATATTTTAGAAGGTTTAAAAAATACATTATTAATTGCTCTTGGAGCAGTATTAATTGGTGTTGTTTTGGGTACTATTGCTGCAATAAGCAGAAATGTATATGAAAATACTCATCATTTAAAACTACTTAGTTTAATTTCTAAAGGATATGTAAATATCATAAGAGGGACTCCATCAACATTACAATTGATGATTATTTATTATGTTATTTTTAAACAAACTGATATTAATATAGTGCTTGTTGGTATACTTGCTTTTGGTATTAATAGTGGTGCTTATGTTGCTGAAATTATAAGAGCTGGTATTTCATCTATTAATAAAGGTCAATGGGAAGCAGGATACGCTCTTGGACTTAGTTATTCACAAGTAATATTTAAAATAATTCTTCCTCAAGCAGTTAAAAATATATTACCTGCATTAGGTAATGAATTTATAACGCTTGTTAAAGAAACATCAATAGGTGCATATATTGGAATAGTTGAACTTACTAAAGCATCTGATATAATTGCATCTCGTACTTATGATTATTTCTTCCCACTTATTTTAATAGCAATAATTTATTTAATAATTACTTTCTTATTAACTAAATTAATTGGTTCAATGGAAAGGAGATTAAATAATGCTAAAAATTAAAAAATTAAAGAAGAAATTTGGTAAAAATTTAGTATTAAAAGGAATAGATTTACATGTTAAAAAAGGTGAAGTTGTTGGTATAATTGGACCTACTGGATGTGGTAAATCTACATTACTTAGATGTATTAATTTACTTGAAAAGCCTACTAGTGGAGAAGTTATATTTGAAGGAGACAATTTAGTTGATAATAAATCTTTTACTGATACTAGAAGAAGAATAGGAATGGTTTTTCAACAATTTAATTTGTTTGATCATATGACTGTTTTAGATAATATTATTTTTGCACCTTGTGAACTAAAACTTATGAAGAAAAAAGATGCTATAGAAAAAGCTCATTCATTACTTAAAGAAATAGATTTAGAAGATTTAGTTAATAATTATCCTCATGAACTATCTGGTGGTCAAAAACAAAGAGTTGCAATAGTTAGAACATTAATGATGCAACCTGATATGATTCTTTTTGATGAACCAACTAGTGCTCTTGATCCTGAAATGATAGGTGAAGTTACTAATCTAATGAGAAAACTTGCTAGTGAAGGTATGACTATGATAGTAGTATCTCATGAAATGAATTTTATTAAGAATTTCTGTTCAAGAGTAATATTTATGGCTGATGGTAAAATACTTGAAGATGGAACTAGTAAAGATATATTTGAGCATCCTAAATGTGAAAAATTAAAAACATTCTTATCAAAACTAAACTCATATTAAAAATATGATATAATGAATAAGGTAATATATGAAAAAGTGGTTGTATTTATTATTATTTTCAGATTATTTGTGTATTATAGTAGGAATACTTACTATATATGTTTTAGGATACGCTGAAGTTTATTTAGTTGTTGCTTTAGGAGTAGTAGCAGTAGTAACTGGACTTTGCGTCTATAATACAAATGAATTTAGATATAAACTTGCTCCAACTAAAAAAGCAATTATATATGCAGATATTACAAATTATAAATTACTTCTTTTACACTATGGAAAAAGAAAAGCAAGAAGACTTGCTAGTCTTATAAATGATTCATTATTCTTTAATTTAAAAAGAGGATGTATTAATAGAAAAGGATCTAATCAATATTCAGTATTATTTGAATATAGAACTAAAAATGAAATAACTAATTATATTGAGAAAGTTAGTGAAGAAGTAAGCTGTTTATTAAATGATGGCGGAGTACATATTATATTAAAATTTGGCATTCAAATGTGTTATGAAGATGATTATGAAACTAATGAAACTAAAGCTGAAATTGCATGTATTAAAGCAAAATCTAAATCATCACCAGTATATTATTTTTATGATGATGAAGAATTTGAAAAATTATTAAAGAGTAAAAAATAATTAGAAAGTTAGTAATATCTTTCTAGTTTTTGCAATAAACTGATTATAGATAAGGAGGAAAAAATATGTTAGTTGATTTACTTATTGCAGTAGTTCTTGGTGCTGTATCAGGGTACTTAGCAAGCTTAATTATGAAAACTAAAGGTGGACTTCTTAGAAATATTATTCTTGGTGTAATTGGTGGACTAGTTGGTAAATTGTTATTTGGTTTACTTGGAATATCTTTTGCAGGAATACTTGGAACTATTGTAGTATCTGTAGTTGGTGCTTGTATTGTAATATTCTTAGTGAATAAATTCTTAAAGTAAGTTTGTAAGAGTAATAAATATATGTTATTATTTATTTAGGTGTTTTGTATGGAAGAGATTAGTTTAGAAGAAAAAGTAAAACTACTTGAAGAAAAAGTAGAAAAACTTGAAAAAATTGAAAAGAGAAGACAAAGAATTAAGTGGATTAAAATAACACTTAAGATTATATTCTATGTTGCGATAATAGCTTCTTTATATTTTGGATATAGATATCTTAAAAAGAATTATATAGAACCTATGGATAATTTTAAATCAGGTATTAAAACAAATATTGATGGTATAAAAAATTATGATTATAAATCTTTATTTGATGGATTATTTAATTAGGAGGCTATTATGGAATTAACTGGATTTGCTAATTTTTTGAATACTTTTTTTGCAGGATTTGATCATTTTATTTTAGGAATGCTTCATGATTTTGCTGTTCTTACATCAAACCATTTAACTTGGTTATTTAAACTTATTACTTTTCTTGGAGAAAAGGGATTAATATTTATATTATTTTCTATATTCTTAATGTTATTTAAGAAGACTAGAAAAATTGGTATTTGTATGTTTGGAGCAATTGGACTTGGAGCAATACTTACTAATTTTATAATTAAAGATATGGTAGCAAGACCAAGACCATTTATGAGTGATGTTTTAGAATATAATGAATGGTGGAAATATATTGGAAGTGTTGCTGAAGATGAATTTTCATTTCCAAGTGGTCATACTACTGCGATAACTGCTGCTTTAATGACTATATTTGCTTTTTCTAAAAGTAAAAAAAGATATTTAGTTTTTCTATTTATAATATTAATGGGTATATCTAGAAATTATTTGATGGCTCATTATCCATCTGATATATTAGGTGGTATTATAATTGGACTTATCTCAATGGTAGTAGCATACTATATAACTAAATTAATTTATTATATATTAGATAAATATGAAAACAAGTTTTTTGAATTTATTAAAACATTTGATATAGTAGATTTTATAAAGAAAAAGAAAAATAATAATTAAAAGTTATATGAAAAAACAATATATTATTGTTTTTTTTTGACATTTATTTTAAAATAGTATATTGAAAGGAGTAAGATATGAAAAATAAAAAACTATTAGTTGTCTTATTAATATCTTTAGTGATGTTATTACCTATAAAAGCATTTGCTAAACCATATTATTCTGGACACGAAACAAAAAACTTTAAAGAAACTTTAGATGCAGAGGAGATGAAAATCGAAAATAAAGATTACGCTGAAAATAGTAAGCAAGTAACAATCTATTTATTTAGAGGTCAAGGATGTGGATTCTGTAGAAATTTTTTAACTTTCTTAAATTCTATTTCTAAAGATTATGGAAGCAAATTTAAACTTGTTTCTTTCGAAGTATGGAATGATAAAGCAAATAGTGATTTAATGGATGAAGTTTCTAAATTCACTGGTGAAGCTGCTGGCGGTGTTCCATATATTATAATTGGAGAAAAAGTATTTGGTGGTTATATTGATTCATGGAATGATCAAATTAAGGATGCCATAGATACTGCATATAAAAATGGAAATGATTATGATGTATTTGAAGAAATGGCTGCTCAAATAAGAAAAGAAAAATTTGAAAAAATAGTTCTTTCTGGTTTATTACCTGCTTTAAGTGTTTTAGTTTCAATTGGTTTCGGAGTAGCAATTATATTATTACAAAAGAAAAATACTGATAAAATATTAAAAGAATTATCAAAAGTAAATACTAAAAGTGTTGCTCAAGTAAAAGAAGAAAAAGAAGTAGTAAAACCTGTTAAAAAAGGAAGAAAATAATGAAAAAGAAGCTATTATTATTAAGCTTATTAATAGTATCTTTATTTCTTTTTACTGCATGTGGTAAAGATAGTGATGCAGTTAAATTTAAAAAAGAATATGAAGCATTAAATGGAACAACATCTGCATCTGGTAAAACTATTAGAACACTTGAAATAGATAAAAATAATCCTATTATTTATAAGAGTGCTGATGAAATAGTTAAGATGATTGAAAATAAAGAAACATTTATGGTTTACTTTGGTTTTGCAAGTTGTCCATGGTGTAGAAGTGTTCTTCCAACATTGTTTAAAGTTAGTAAAGACTTAGGATTAAATGAAATATATTATGTAGATGTAACAGGTATTAGAGACACTCTAGAAGTAGATGATAATGGAAAAGTAGTTACTAAAGAAGAAGGTAGCGAAGCATATTATAAATTACTTGAACTATTAAATGATGTTCTAGATGATTATAGTATGAAAGATAAAAATGGAAAGAGCATTGATGCTCATGAGAAAAGAATATATGCACCTAATGTAGTTGGAATTGCTAAAGGTAAAGCTGATAAAATGACTACTGGAATCAGTTCGCTACAAAATGATGGATATATGGAATTAACTGATGAAATGATTAAAGAAACTTACGAAAAATTTGAATGCGTTGTTAAATGTGTTTTAGATAATCGTAGTGCTGCATGTTCATTAGATAAAGGATGTTAAAAATTACCAATTATTGGTAATTTTTTTTATATAAAAAAGTTAACAATATTAATGGTGATAATTATTAAAACTATTATTAAAATATTATTATTTTTTTCTATTGTAATTTTTGATATAGATTCTATTGATAGTAATAGTGATAAAGTTCTATTAATCGATAGAGTAAATATACATGATGAAAATAACTATAATATATATTTTAAAGATAATGTTAATGTATATGATTTAGATAGTATTGTTGATAATTATAATATTAAAATAAATAGTTATATCATTGATAATAAAAAGTATTATGCTAAAGATATAAACGAATTAATAGATAAGTATTCTATAGATAAAAATATGGAAGAAAAGATATATTATAAATTAAGAGGATTTAATATTGATGGATTAAATGTAACTTGTGAGAATATTGATTTAATAAATTTATCTAAAGTTGAAAAATTATACTAAATTTGATATATTATAATAGGTGTATAATATGAAAAAAATAATAGTATTTTTAATTAGTTTTTTTGCATTATTAAGTATTACTTATGCAGACCCACTATATTGTTATATCGAAAAAGATAGTAATGATAATATGACATTAAAAAGTGGAGATGAAGTAAATGTTTATTTTAGAAGTTCTCATGAATATGGAATAATGAATGCTAAATATCAAATGTATTTTGATCCGTATGTATTTGAAGTGGTTAAAGAAGAAGATAATTATATATTTAGTGATGGAGAAATTAATATAGTTAATGCTGCTAAACATTCTTCAATAGTTGAATTTGAAATAGATAATGAAGTTAATTATGAAAATGAGATTCCTAATATATACGTTAAATTAAAAGTAAAAGAAAATGTTAAAGAAGGAACCTCTATTATAGAATTAATTGGAGATAATTCATACGTTAGAAAAGGTCAAACTATAGAAGATGAAAACAATGAAGAAAAGTTAGATGTTACTGAAGAAAAATGTTTTAATTCTAAATTAAAATATATTATTAAAAATAATAATGAAGAAAGAGTATATGATTCATTATTATCAGATATAAGTGTAGATGAAAAAGAAGGATATTTATATCCACCATTTTCACCTGATACATTCGATTATAAAATTTACTTATATGATAAAGTAGAAAGTTTATATATTACAACTCCTTGTGCTGTAAAAGGATGTTTTGAAGAAGATTATAAAATAGGGGAAGTTAGTAAAAATAAAAAAGTAACTATTACTACAAAGAATAATGATGTATCTACAAAATATAATATAGAAGTAGAAGTATTAGAATATGATTATGATGAAAGTTATCCAACGTTAAAAAAATTAGATATTAGAAAATACACTTTAGCAGAAACTTTTGATGAATATAGAAGTACTTATCATGTTGTAGTTCCAGAAGATGAAACTAGTTTACTTATTGATTATGATAGTGATTATGATGTTAAGATTGAAGGAAATGAAAACTTTGATTTTGGGGAAAATGTTGTAATAATAACTGTTTCAAATGATAAAATAGAAAAGAAATATTATATAGTTGTTCAAAAACAACATAAAGAAATAATTGAAGATGATACTGATCCAGTAGTGCCTAGTAAAGATAAAGAAAAGCCTACTACTTCTGGAGATAATAAAATTGCCAATATAACACTTGGAATTATTATATTAATAGCACTCATATTTTTAACAGTATTTATCTTTGGCGGAAAGAGAAAGAAAGAATAATAATGATTATTCTTTTTTTATTTTGTAAAATGTAATATAATTATTATGGTGAAATAATATGAAGAAAGATTATATAATTGACGGAAATGAAGCTTGTGCTAAAGGAGCATATTTATTTAGTGAAGTATGTGGTATTTATCCAATTACTCCAGCAAGCCCAATGGCTAGTTTAGTTGATAAATGGTCAAGTGCAGGTAAGAAAAATATATTTGATAATGAGGTTAAAGTTGTTGAAATGCAAAGTGAAGCAGGAGCATCTGCCTTAATGCATGGTTCTTTACAAGCAGGAAGTTTAAGTACAACATTTACTGCATCTCAAGGACTTCTTTTAATGATACCTACGATGTATAAAATCGCAGGTGAAATGTTACCTGGCGTTATTCATGTTGCGGCAAGAAGTTTAGCGACTCATGCTCTTTCAATATTTGGAGATCATCAAGATGTATATGCTACTCGTAGTACAGGATTTTGTATGCTTTCTTCATCATCTGTAACTGATGCATATTATATGAGCATAGTAGCTCATTTATCTGCTATAGAAGGGTCACTTCCATTCTTACATTTCTTTGATGGATTTAGAACTAGTCATGAACTATCTAAAGTATCACTTTTAAATGAAGAAGAAGTAGTTAAATTAGTTGATTTCAATAAAATAAATGAATTTAAAAAACGCTCTTTAAATATAGGCAAATCTATCACAAGAGGAACTTCTGAAACGGGAGATGTGTACTTTCAAAATACTGAAGTTAGAAATAAATATTATAATGAAATACCTGATATAGTTTCTAAAATGATGAGGAAATTAAATAAAATAAGTGGAACTGATTATAAACCATTTAATTACTATGGAGATAAAAAAGCAGAATACGTAATAGTTGCGATGGGTAGTGTATGTGATACAGTTAAAACAGTTGTTGATATTTTAAATAAAAATCATAAACATGTAGGACTAATTGAAGTACATTTATATAGACCATTTAGTACTGAATATTTAATTAAAGAATTACCTGAAACTGTTTCTAAAATAGCAGTTTTAGATAGAACTAAAGAAGCGGGAAGTATAGGAGAGCCTTTATATTTAGATGTAGTAGTGGCATTAAAAGATAAAAATATTAAAATATATGGTGGACGTTATGGACTTTCTTCTAAAGATGTACCACTTGATGATATAAATGCTGTTTTTGAAAATTTATTCTCATATGAAACAAAGAATAATTTTACAATTGGTATTATCGATGATGTTACAGGTCTTAGTTTAGAACCTAAAAAAATAGAATATACACCCGACTATAAAGAAATAAAGGTATTTGGTTTTGGATCAGATGGTATGGTTGGAGCTTCTAAAAACTTTATGAAAGTTCTTGGAACGGTTCCATCAAATTATGTACAAGGTTATTTTGAATATGATTCAAAGAAGAGTGGTGGAGTAACTATATCTCATTTAAGAGTTGGTTCTTCTCCAATAAACGCGCCTTATTTTCTTACTAATCCTGATTTTATAGTTGTATCTAAAGATATATATTTAAATAAATATTATTGTTTAAAAGATATAAAAGAAAATGGTGTCCTATTAATATCTAGTAATAAAAATGATGAAGAATTAAATGAACTAGTTAGTTATGATAATAAAAAAGAAATACTTAATAAAAATATAAAGGTATATGTTGCATCTTTAGATGAACTTAATAAGAAATATGATTTACATGGAAAAATAAATAATGTTATTTGTATGTATATGTTAAAGTTAAATGACTATACTTCTAAAGAAATAAATGAATTTAAAAAGTTAATTGCTAAAACATATGAAAGTAAAGGTTCTACTGTTGTTGAAAATAATATTAATGCAATAGATGAAGGACTTAAATATTTAGAAGAAATAGATAATAGAATATTTAAATTAGATGTTAAAAACGAAAAAGAATGTGATATTACAGAAGAAATATTAAAATTACGTGGTAATATGTTAAAAGTATCTGATTTCATAGAACATAAAGATGGTACTTTTGACGGAGGTACTGCTGCGAGTGATAAAAGAAAAATATCATCTAGTGTACCAAAATGGATAAAAGAAAATTGTACACAATGTAATCAATGTTCATTTGTATGCCCTCATGCATGTATAAGACCATTTTCTATAACTGATAATGAACTTATGATGGCTGGTATTGATAAGAGTGAAACAGTACCTAGTATGGGTGAAGAAAATAAGAATTTCTTTATATCTGTAAGTGAAGCGAACTGTACTGGATGTGGATTATGTATTAGTGCATGTCCTGGTAGAAATCAAGAAAAAGCTCTTGAAGCAGGACCATTTAGTGAAAGACATGATAAGATTAGTGATGCTTTATATAAAAATCAAGAAAATACAACTCCATTTAATAAATATACCGTTAAAGGAATTGGATTTGAAAAACCTTATTTTGAATTTAGTGGTGCTTGCGCTGGATGTGGAGAAGCAGGATATATAAAAATATTAACTGAATTATATGGAAAAAATATGGTTATTGCTAATGCTACTGGATGTTCTTCAATTTATGGTGGATCTTTACCACTTACTCCATATAAAATACCATGGATGAATTCATTATTTGAAGATAATGCTGAATTTGGTTTTGGTATTCATGTGTCTTATAAAAATACACGTGAAAGAATTAAAAAGTTAATGTATAAATATAAAGATGAAGTTGATCCAGAAATTAAAGCAACATTTAAAGAATGGATTGATAATATGGAAGATGATGATTTAACTCTTGCTATTAAAGATAAATTATCAAAAAGCAAAATTCCAGAAGAAATAAAAGATTTAATTGATTATATACCTTCTCGTAAAGTATGGATACTTGGAGGAGATGGATGGGCTTATGATATTGGATATGGTGGACTTGATCATGTGCTTCATAGTAATGAAAATATTAATGTAATGGTACTTGATACAGAAGTATATTCAAATACAGGTGGCCAAAAGTCTAAATCCACAAGAGCTGGTTCTATCGCAGAATTTGCATCTAGTGGCAAATTTGAAAGTAAAAAAGATTTATTTAGAATTGCAATGTCTATTCCAAATGTATACGTAGCTTCTATTTCTATGGGAGCAAATCCTATGCAAGCATTAAAAGCATTTAAAGAAGCATATGAGCATGATGGGCCATCACTTATCATTGCATATAGTCCATGTATAGAACAAGGAATATTTGGTGGACTTACAAATTCACTTGACGAACAAAAAATGTTAGTTGATGTAGGATATAATTTACTTATGAGATATAACCCAGAAAAAGATAAATTAACAGTAGATTCGAAAGAACCTGATTTCGAAAACTATGACTCAGTATTTAGAAGAGAACTTAGATATAAAAATCTTGAAGTTAAAAATGAAGAAGAATATCAAAAATTATATGATAAAAACATGAATGATGCTAAAGATAGATATAACTATTTTAAAGATTTAGAAAAATAATTCTAAATCTTTTTTACTTACGATCATATTGAATATATTTATTTAGTATTATATAATTAAAGATGAAAAATAGGTGAAAATATGAATAAAGATAAAAAACTAGTATTTGGAATATTGGTATTATTAGTAAGTATAGTAGCAGTATCTATATCATATGCAGCTTTTACACAGAACTTAAATATAAATGGAGTAGCTAATGTTACTGCATCTAATTGGAGTGTACACTTTGCTAATCTAACAAACGGAGTAAGAAGTGGAACAGCAGTAGAAAGAACAGCACCAACTATAAAAAGTGGAAGAACAGATATTGGAGATTACTCAGTAGATTTTTATACTCCAGGAGACTCAATAACATATACATTTGATGTAGTAAATGAAGGAGATTATGATGCAAAGATTTCTGTATTAACAAAAGGAACACCAACATGTAATGGAACAGATCCAACATCAAATACAAATGTATGTGCAAACTTAG
>JAEEGL016877972.1_pt1 | contig 12326 bp, 7 predicted proteins | sample 9134231 | NCBI WGS metagenome assembly JAEEGL01 (sample SAMN16246548, study PRJNA631951) | gut metagenome | biome: gut microbiome; feature: rumen; material: fiber-attached | host: Bos | place: Iran: Karaj | collected 2018-10 | reverse complement strand
ATTTTTAGTTACAATAATTATTAATAAAACCAAGATCCTAATAAAGACAAAGTAATATTATCTTCGTAATTAAAGAGTACAAACAATACAAAGATTATAAATAATTATGATATAATGAATTAGTAAGGAGAGTAATATGAATAACATAGAAGAATTCCGTGAAATATATATAGAGTTTGAAGATATAACAAGAAACAAATTTAATAAAAAGCTTACGATGGATCAATGTCTCAAAGAGTTGAAAAAACAGAGAAGGAATCCTTATCTTAGAGAAGAATCTTTTATTGATTTCTGTAAAGCATTAAGAAACATCAATTTTCATGAAAAGAATGATAATTATTATTTTATTACTGATGATACGATTAATAGGTTAAAAAGAATATTAGATGAAGTAAAGCATCCATTTCTTGTATATGACAAAGCAACAAAAAATATTTATTCAAACACTTTGAATGATAATGTTTTATCAGCGATGAAAGAGATGAACAAAGAGAGCTACACGCATATTCCAATATATGATAATGACAATCGTACATTAGTAGGTGTTTTCAGTGAAAATTCATTGTTTCAATATGTTATGGAAGATAATATTATTAATGTTGATGAGACTACAACATTTAATGATATAAAAAAATGTATTGATCTTAATCTATCAAAAGAAGTTGTAAAATTTGTTTCAAGAAGAAAGCTATATGATGATGTTGTAAACGATTTTATAGAAGAATTCAAAAACAAAAATAAATTATCTTGTGTGATGGTAACTGAAAATGGAAAATCAAACGAAAAAGTATTAGGAATAATTACAGCATGGGATATAATAGGAAGATAAGTAATCAAAAAGACTAGAAAAAGTCTTTTTTAATATTGGTAGTCATTTTATGATATACTTATAATAGTTGGAGTGTGATATGAAAACAAAAAGCGTTTTTAAACCATGTAGTAGAAACTTAGATGATATTTTTACAAATGGTCACATAAAAGGGACAAAGTATAAATATAGTATTCCAGATTTTCAAAGACAATATAGTTGGACAAACAAGCATCTTGAAGAATTGTGGAAAGATTTAAATGAAGCCTATTTGAACAAAGAAGAATGCTATTTTATGGGATCTTTTGTGTTGGTTGAAGAAAAAGATGGAAGATTAATAAATTATCATTTAATAGATGGGCAACAAAGATTTACTACATTCGTAATAATGATGTATGTTCTTCTTAATGATTTTAGTACTAAAATTAAATCTAATACTGTAAAGAGAATAAAAGATTACCTTCAATTAGATTCAGATAAAGTAGCATTTACTTTGCAAAATAATCCAAATTATGATTCTATTTTTGACGAATGTATTAGGAGCAAAGAAACTTTTTCTCATGAGGAAAGCGATTTGATTAAAGAAAAGCAATTAAAGGAAGACACACCAATGTATAAGTATTTAAATACAGCCTATTTCTTTTATGATCATTTTTACGACTATGATTCGAATTTAGATGAATTTGTCAAATATATTTTTAATAACATATATGTAATTAAAACTGTATGTAGCGATGAAAATTTCGCAATAAAAATGTTTATATCATTAAATGACAGAGGGCTTCCACTAAGTAACTCTGATAACTTTAAATCATGGTTGTATAGTAAATGTGATAAGAATTATAGACAAACATTTAATGCAAATTGGAAGTCGATTGTAGAACAAGCTAATAAGCTTCATTTTGTAATGGATGATTTTATAGTATGGTATGAATATTATTTGTTGAAAGCTAATCCTAAATTAAGTGTTGTTGATGAACTTAAGCAAAAATTAGAGAGTAAGAACATTAAAGACATAGTTCGTGATTTACAAAAATTCATGAATTGTGCTGAAACAGTTATCCATCCAATAGATAACACGAATTTAGTATATAGTCTTTTATATATTAGATGGAAAGCCTATGTAATGACAGCATTAATTTCTGCTTTAATGGTGGATTATGAAAATAAAACAGAACTATATAAACAAATGCGAAGATTTTATTATATTGCCTTTGTTGCTGGTGATAATGTTAACTCTGTTAAAAATACATCATTTAAATTGATAGAATATATTGTTAATAAAAACAGCATTGAGGATATTAAAGAATTATTAGATGATTATATATATCGGAAAAGAAGAATTGAAAGAGTATATAGAAACATTAATGGAGACGTATATGGAGAAGATTTTTCAAAGCCGTTGATGATTTCTATAGATTATTCAGCTCATGAAGATAATTCAATGACTTTTCAGTCATTAGATAGGATACATCTTGATCATATATTGCCGAAGGCTTATCAAAAAGACGATGATTGGAAATACATCAAAAATCATAAAAAAATAGAAAAATGTATTAATTCAATTGGAAACATGGCTTTACTTCAATGGTATAAAAATATAAAGGCTTTAAATAAAGGATTTGAGAAAAAATTATATTTATATAAAGGATATGAAGAAGATGGAATGACTTTAATTGAGGAAGAAAAAGGTAAGGGGGTAACAAGATTTTATACTACGCAAGAAATTATCAATGAATACGAAAATAAAGAAAAAAAGTGGACTTCTGAATCAATAGATGCTAGAAAGGCCATTATGATTGAGAGAATCGAAAAAATGCTTTCAATACAAGAAAGTGACATTGAGATTAATTTTGATAATGATAAATTTAATACTAAATCAGGTAAATGGTTATATAAAAATAACAAATATAATAACAAGCAGTTTGTGAGAAAGGTATTATCTGATTATTTAGAAGAAAAAAATATTCGAAAAATTGAAGATATTCCACTGGAAATTGTTAAATATAGATTATATTCGCGAGATTTTATTTCCGATAAAGATGATAGTTTTAGATGTAGATTAGATGTGAATAGAATGACTTTGTATTTAAGTGATGTTTATTATGCATCAGAAACCCCAAAGCTAATTGAAACAATCAACAAGTATTATAAATTTGATTATGAATATGTTGAAAATAATTCGAAAAAATTACAAAATGATATAGCTGATAAAGTTGTTGAACAATTAAATAATATTTTTAAGAATAAATATAAATTTTTAATTGTTAATAGTTCAAATTTGAAATCATATATTCAAATAGCTGATGAAAACTGGCTTAATGATAAAATCCATTTTGAAATATATACAAAAACTAGAGATTGGAATGACAAGAAAATTAGCGGAAGAATAGAATTACATTTTGAAAAGAGTAGATCAGATAATTATCTTGATTATTTATATCAAAATGGTTTTGATGTTGATACTACATTAACACCAAGTACAATGGTCGGAAAATATGATAATAAAACTGTTAGTGAAAACATCGAATTAGATTTTACAGATGATGATGCAGTTGAAAATACAACAGATAATATAGTTAAAATTCTTGCTGATAAAATTAATGAATATGGCGAATTACTTGAATCAATTGCAAATAATTATGATGTAATAAATGAAAAAATAAAAAGCCTCAAAAGTAGATAGTAGTTTTTTGAATGAGAATGAAAAACTTATAATAATGTGATTTTTCCGAAGAGAATAGTATAACTAGGCAAATAGTATGCTATAGGAATAATATACAATTATTGATAAAACAATTGAAATATCAAACAAAATATATATATCGTTTTTACTATTTTGATAAAAAAAGACTAGAAATAGTCTTTTTTTGTATATAAGGATCATAAAATCATTATTTTAAAATGATTTATGATATAATTATATAGGTAGATTTGTGTATACATATAGGAGGTTAATATGGCAGTAAAGAAAAGTGTTTTATACAGTAAATTATGGGATAGTTGTAACACATTAAGAAGCAAAGGTGGAATGGATGCAACTCAGTATAAGGATTATGTTTTAATTATTTTATTTATGAAGGTTATTACTGATAAGTATTATAAGAAAAAAGACATAATTGATGTACCTGATGATGCCAATTTTAATACAATGATTTCATTAAAAGGCAAAAAGAATATTGGAGAAGAATTTAATAAGATTTTAGCAAAAATTGCTGAAAAAAATGAATTGCAAAATATAATAGATGTAGTGGATTTTAATGATGAAAATAAACTTGGTAAAGGTAAAGATATGGTAGATGCTTTAACTGGTTTGGTTGAAGTTTTCCAGGATCCAGAATTAGATTTTAGTAATAATAGAGCAGATGATAATGATGTTCTAGGTGATGCATATGAATTTTTAATGAAAAAATTTGCAACAGAAGCAGGAAAAAGCAAAGGCCAATTTTATACTCCATCTGAAGTTTCGAGAATAATGGCGAAGCTGTTAAAGATTTCAGATAATAAAAAAGGCCAAATTTATATTTACGATATGGCTTGCGGATCTGGTTCTCTTCTAATTAAAGCAGGAAATGAAGCATCAGAAGGTGTTGGTGTAAATCTTTATGGGCAGGAAAAAGATACTAATACTGCTGGTCTTTGTGTCATGAATATGTTCCTACACGGTAATGCTACTGCGCAAATAAAGGTTGGAAACACGTTAACTAATCCGCAATTCTTAGAAAACAGAAAAATAAGAACTTTTGATTATTGTGTAGCAAATCCTCCTTTTTCAGTAAAAAAATGGAATACCGATTTAACATCAGATAATAATTATGACAGATTTACTGGATTCGGAACACCTCCTGATAATTGTGGTGACTATGCTTTCTTATTACACATGTTGAAGTCTATGGATCCAGTAAGCGGAAGAGGAGCTATTATTCTTCCTCATGGAGTATTATTTAGAGGTGGACAAGAAGAGTTAATAAGAAAGAATCTAATTAAGAGTGGCTATATCGAAGGAGTTATAGGACTACCTGCTAACTTATTTTATGGAACAGGTATACCTGCATGCATTATTATTTTAGATAAGAAAGAATCTAAAGATAGAAATAATATATTTATGATAAATACCAACAAATATTTTGTTAAGGATGGTAATAAAAACAGACTTAGAGAAGAAGATATTAAAAAGATTACAGATGTTTACTTGAATAGAATTGAAGTTGATGGTTATTCAAAAATCGTTTCTATCAAAGATATTGAAAAGGAAGAATATAATCTAAATATTCCGAGATATATAGATAATTCAGATGATGAAGTAATTCAAGATATTAAGGCACATTTACTTGGTGGGATTCCTAAAATTGATATTGAAAAGTTAGATAAATATTGGAATATAGCGCCAAAGTTAAGAAATAAGTTGTTCAATAATAATGAAAAAGAAGGATATCTTGATTTAATGTATGATAAGAAAGCTATAAATGACGAAGTAACAAATTCAGAAGAATTTATTAACTATTCAATAGAATTGAATAAAAAAGTTAATTTATGGGAACAAGACAGTAAAGAATCATTATATTCGATAAATTCAGATAGCAATGTTAAAGAAATAATTAATAATTTATCTGAGAATATAATCAATGTTTTTGATGAAGACAAATTGATTGACAAGTATGAAGCTTATGAATTTTTATTAGAGTATTACAATGATACACTTAAAGATGATTTTTATTTGATTATTGAAAATGGTTGGATTCCAAAATTGGTGTTTGCTCAAGACAAAAACGGAAAAATAAAGAAGAATGAATTCGACTCTGATTTATTACCAAAAGAAATAGTTATTAGCGAATTCTTTAATGAGGAAAATAATCATCTTGAGAAATTAGTTTCTGACCTTAACCTTCTATCACAAGAATTTGATTCAACTGTTATAGATAATACTGGCGATGAAGAGATATTTAATGAAGATGATAAAGTAAATGAAAAGCTTATAAAAGATAAGATAAAAGAAGAAAGTGAAGAAAATAATATTATTCTAAGTGGATTACTTGAAAATTTAACCAAGCAAAAAGATTTGAAGAAAAAAATTAAAACTCATCAGGAAGCTCTTAATAATTTAATAATTAACAAATATAAAGTGTTGGATCAAGAAACATCTAAAGATTTAATTATTAATAAAAAATGGTTTGTATCAATAGAAAGAAAATTTGACGATAAATATGAAGATTTAATAAATGATTTATCTTCCAAAATTACAAATGAGTATCAAAATTATGAAGAAACCTTGAACCAATTATCTGATAAAACTTCTTATCTAGAATCTTTAGTATTAAAGGATTTAGAAAGGATGGGGTTTAAATGTTAGCAAAAACTGATTGGCAATATAAGGTGATGAAGGACATATGCACTGTTAATCAAGGATTTCAAATTAATATTGAAAAAAGGGATAAGCACAAGCGTAAAAATAATAAGGTTTATATAACTATTCAACACTTAAATGGAGTCGGCGACGAAGAATATATAAGTGACAGGGATCATAATGATTCAGTTGTTTGTTCACCTGAAGATGTATTGATGACAAGAACGGGAAATACGGGGCGTGTTGTAACTGGAGTATCAGGGGTTTTTCACAATAATTTCTTTAGGATTAATTTTGATAGATCTAAAATTGATAAAGATTATTTAGTTTATTATTTAAATCTTAAAAGTGTTCAAAATATGATTTTAGAGAAGGCAGGAACAAGTACTATTCCAGATTTGAATCATGGAGATTTTTATTCTATTCCTTTTAATTTCCCTTCTGATATACAAGAACAAAAAAGTATATCCACAACACTTAATAATGTTGATAATCTTATAGATTCTTTAAAACAATTAATTGATAAGAAAGAAAAGATAAAACAACAATCATTGAACGTATTATTCAACAAAGATAATTTTAAAAGTGGAATGAGAGAGATTTCACTAAATAAAATCGGGTATACATATAATGGGTTAAGTGGGTTGAATTCAGAAAATTTTCAAGACGGAAATAAAAAATATATAACTTTTTTAAATGTTTTGAATAATCCTATAATAAGGGAAGATCAGTTTGGTAGTTTTAATTGTAATAATAATCAAAAATCAGTTAAAAAAGGTGACTTGTTCTTTAATACATCTTCTGAGATCCCAGAAGAAGTTGCATTATGCTCTACCATAAACACAGATATTAATAATCTATATTTAAATAGTTTTTGCTTTGGATTTAGAATAACTGACTTAACAATAAACAATGTTTATTTAGCATATTTTTATAGAAGTAAATATGGGAGAAATATTATTAAAAATTTGGCACAAGGTTCAACAAGGTATAATTTGCCAAAAAAGAAATTCATGGAATATCATTATTATGTTCCTAAAAGCCGTGATGAACTGGTAGAAAGTGCAAAAGTTTTAATAAATATGGATAATGAAATAGATGCATTGAAAGAAAAATTAGCTAAGTATACAAAAATTAAAGATGGAATGATGGAAATTCTTTTAACTGGTAAAGTGAGGTTAAGATATGAGTAGTGTAAATGAGTTAGAAATAAAAACTCAAGAGAGGTTACTTCATGATGTATTTGAAGACAAATTAAAGTATATTTATCTTGGAAACTATGAAGATAGAGAAAATAATTCTAATATTGAAGAAGAATTATTATTGAAATTTTTAGTAAAAAAATATCCAGAAGAATTAGCGCGTAAAGCAATAGCTGAGTTAAAAAAAGTTGCACATAACGAAACTAAATCACTTTATGAAGTTAATAAAGAAGTATATGAATTATTAAAATATGGTAAAGGCATAACATTATATGTTGGTCAAAAAGAAGAAAAAGTATATTTTATAGATTACGATGATTACAAAAATAATGATTTTTATGTGGCGGAGGAAGTTACATATAGAGGTCAAAATGAAAAAAGACCAGATATAGTTGTTTATATAAATGGTATAGCAATTGGAGTAATTGAACTAAAAAGAAGCACAGTTTCAATTAATGAAGGTATAAGGCAAAATCTTGATAATCAAAAGCCTATATTTATTGAAAGATTCTTTACTACTGTTCAATTCGTAGTTGCGGGTAATGATTCTGAAGGATTAAAATATGCAACGACATTAACTTCTGCAAAATACTATTTACCATGGATAGAGGACTACAAAGCTATTGGAAAATTACATGAAAAGATTGATAGTCTTATTGATAAATCAGACTTATTGATAGATCAACAAATACCTGCATTATTTGAAAAAGAAAGATTAATTGATTTATTAGATAATTTTATAGTGTTTGATGGAGGTATAAAAAAAGTTCCAAGATACAATCAATATTTTGGAGTAACCAACGCAAGAGAGTTTGCAATTAAACACGAAAGTGGAATTTTATGGCATACTCAAGGATCTGGTAAATCTTTATCAATGGTTTTAATAGCAAAATGGATTTTATCTCATATTGATAATGCTAGAATATTAGTTTTTACTGATAGAAAAGAGTTAGATAAACAGATAAAAGATGTGTTTGAAAATGCAGGAGAAAGTATATACAGAGCTAAAAGTAGTAGTGATTTATTACAAGCATTAAATGATTATTCAAAAGGAAGATTGATTTGTTCGCTTATACATAAAGTTGGCAGTTCAGTAGATGAAGAATCAGATAAAGATTATTCAGAATATGTAAAAGAATTAACAAAATATAAAAATGAACAATTTTCTGCGAAAGGTGATTTATTTGTTTTCGTTGATGAGTGTCATAGAACTCAAGCAGGATTATTACATGATGAAATGAAAAGATTATTACCTAATGCAACATTCTTTGGTTTTACTGGAACGCCTCTTATGAAAAAGTCAAAAGCAACAACATTAGAAAAATTTGGTAAATATATTCATACATATAAATTTGATCAAGCAGTAAAAGATGGTATCGTTGTAGATTTGTGTTATGAATCAAGAAACGTTGAGCAAAGGATAAATAACAAGGATAAAATTGACGAATGGTTTGAAGCAAAAACTGCTGGGTTAAACGAGTATGCAAAACAAAAATTGAAGGAAAGATGGGGAAATCTTCAAAGTATAACTAGCTCAAGTAGTAGATTAGAAGAAATTGTAAAAGATATTATTTTTGATTTTGAAAAAATTCCGAGACTTGAACAGGGAATAGGAACTGCTATATTAGTTGCTAGTTCTATATATGAAGCGTGTAGATATTGGGAAATATTTAAAGTAAAAGGATTTGATAAATGTGCAATAGTCTCATCATATTCACCATATATTGCAGATATTAAAGGTGAAGAAGATGGAGAATTTACAATATCTGATAGACAAAAAATATATGATGTATACGACAAGATGTGGGATAAAAATAAGTATCCTAAATTGAGAAGTGACAATGAGCATGATGATTACACACAATGTTTTGAAGATGATGCTATTCATAAATTTATTAATAGTCCTTCTGAAATGAAAGTGTTGATAGTAGTGGATAGACTATTGACAGGTTTTGATGCTCCATCTGCAACATATTTATACATAGACAAGAAAATGCAAGATCATGGATTATTTCAAGCAATATGCCGTGTAAATAGATTAGATACAGGTAAAGATTTAGGATATATAGTTGATTATAAAAACTTGTTTGAAAATATTGAGGGTGCAGTTGAAGATTACACGAATGGTGCATTTGATAATTTTGATAAAGATGATATTACTGGGTTATTAAAGGATAGATTAAAATTTGGCAGTGAAAGATTAAACAGCGCACTAAAGAGAATTAAGACTATATGTGAACCAATCGAAAACCCAAAGGGAACACTTGAATTTTTACATTACTTTGTTGCACAAGATCTTGATACAGTTAGTGAGTCAAGGGAAGAAAATCTTAAGAATACAGAAGCTAGAAGAATTGAATTTTATGATGCAGTATCTGATTTAGTAATTGCATATACAAATATAGCTGATGAAATGACAAAAGCTGGTTATACAAAAGAGGAAATACAAAGTATAAAGAGTGACGTGAATTATTATAATAATGCCAGAGATGAAGTCATGAAATCTGCTGGAGATTATATTGAGTTAAAGAATTATGATAGTTCGATGAGATATATGATTGATAATTATATAGGGGCTGATGTTTCTGAATCTCAATATAAATTAGATGAAGCAACTTTATTAGATGTTATTGAAGCAAGTGGACTTGATAAAGCTACTGAAGTAATGCCTAAAGGATTTAGAAATAATAAAAAAGCTATGGCATTGGCAATTGAAAATAATATAGCTTCTACAATTATTAATAATCAAAATCAAAATCCAAGATATTATAGTAAAATGTCTGAATTGTTAAATGAGTTGATTGAATTAAAGAAGGAACAAAATCTTGACTATCAAGCTTATTTAGAAAAATTGATAGAACTTGTTAAGAAAGTAAAGAATCCTGAATTGAGTGGTCATTATCCTAGTTCAATCCATAATACACGATTAAGGGGTTTGTATGATATTTTAGATAGTAATGAAACACAAACGCTTGATCTTTATGATTATTTAATCAATAATGTACCTAAAGACTTTATGGATTCAAAGATGAAACAGAAAGAGTTAAGGCTTTCAATATTAATGCAAATAGATGATGAAGATAAAGCCGAAGAAATCTTTAATCTATGGAAAAATACAAGAGGGTGTTAAGTTAAATGTTAATTAACAATCATGAAATTGAGATACATAGAAAAGATGTAAAAAATATTAATCTTAAAATATATCCTGATTTATCCATAAAAGCATCAATACCTAAAGATATGGATATATCAAAGGTTAAAGCAATGATTAAGTCAAAAGAAGAGTGGATAAAACAACAATTGTTAAAATATGAGAATCAGATTCGGATTACTAAAAGAGAATATGTTTCAGGAGAAGATCACTATATAAATGGGAAAAGATATATTTTAAGAGTATATAATTCAAATACTCCTAATATCAAGTTTGAAAAAAATAATATTATTGCAATGTATATTCGAAAATCTTCTAGTATTGAAAATAAAGAAAAATTGTTAAATATGTTTTATAAGGAAATATTAGATAATAAAATTAAGCAATTTTTGCCAGTTCTTGAAGAAAAAATAGGGGTAAAAATAAATAAGTATTATATTCGAAAAATGAAAAATAAATGGGGCAGTTGTAACGCCGAAAAAAAAGAGATAGTATTTAATTTAGAATTAGCAAAGAAGAAAGATGTTGAAATAAAGTATGTTATGACGCACGAATTAATTCATTTGATAGAAAGAAAACATAATGATAATTTTGCATCTCTTATGTATAATTATTGCCCTAAATGGGAAGATTATCAAATCTCATTAAATGAATTATTAAATTGCATCAATATATGTTAGATATATAAGCACTTCGTAAGAAGTGTTTTTCTATTGTAAAAATAATTGTAATTATTAATACAAAATATGTATAATCAACTCTTTGAAAATATAATTATGATACAATAATAACTTGGTATCATTAGTATGATATCTTTTTCTTTTGGAGGTTTTATGTATTATAAATTACTTGAATGTAACTATTTGGTTTATCTAGATATATTAAAAAAGAATAAAATTGATAAACATTATATTAAAACAATAGAATTAATCAACAAATTGATTAAGAAATATTATGTTAATGAATCGTATTGCTTAATTAGATTATTGTTTGAAGAAATAATGTATGATTTAGCATTAAAAATAGATTCTGCATTTCCTATAACAATAAAAACCAGCCCTAAAAAAATAAGAGATTTTGTTACTGAAAAAAGAGAGGCATTATTTGGTGATTTATATGAGGAGAAATATTTTGATAGTATTTATGAAACTCTTTCAAAAATGTCTCACGAAACAACTTTAAAGAAATTTGTGAATGATATTATAAAGAATAAAGATTCAAAAGAATTTGTGAAGTCAAATCAAATGAGTATGTTTTTAACAGTTACCCATATTTTGGTTGTATCGACTACATCAAATCCGGAATTGATAGAATTATCAAATTATTTAGTATATGCTTCAAATAAAATTGTATTACTCCCAGCAACAATCTTTAATAATGAATTATCTACAAAAGAAAGAGAAAAATATGATAATTACTTTTACAATGAAAAAGATAAAAAGTATATGAATGATAAGTATAATGAAACCTTAGATCTATTAAATTCACTAGATACAGATGATATTAAGAGTGTTCAAAATAAAGCAGCTGTGAGATTACAAGTATTATTAAAAAAATATGGATATGATAAAATATTCAACAAATAAAAAATTCTAACCCCTAAAGGAGCTTAATGCTTCTTTTCTTATGTAATTATTCACTATCTAACTATTACCATGATCAATATAATTACGAAGATATATAAGACTAAGTAATTAAGATAATCTGAGTTTAATTAATAATTAAAAAGAATATTATTCACTATCTAACTATTACCATAATTAATATAATTACGAAGATATATAAGACTAACTAATTAAGATAATCTCCTCATTATTAATT
>JAEEGL016145128.1_pt1 | contig 12326 bp, 11 predicted proteins | sample 9134231 | NCBI WGS metagenome assembly JAEEGL01 (sample SAMN16246548, study PRJNA631951) | gut metagenome | biome: gut microbiome; feature: rumen; material: fiber-attached | host: Bos | place: Iran: Karaj | collected 2018-10 | reverse complement strand
TTAATTTAACGTTGTTTTGTGCTAGGCCGTTTAAATCAAAGTGCTATTCTGCACGGTTTTTGCCAGAATATGGCCTACAAAGTAAGGGAGTTGTTTGCGCCACCACGGCCAATCGTGGTTGACGTCGTAACCCCACCAATCAATCCAGGCCTTAACTTTGAGGTGGTGTAAGGTTTGCCAGAGGAGGTGGGCATCGCGCCGCGAGAGGTCTTCCCATGCGCCTTGGCCCGTACAAATTATGATGTCACTTTGGTTATAGAGGCGCAGTTGTTCTTTAGTGGCTTCCGGTAAAAAGAGGAGAGGCGAATTTTGTTTAAGATGGTGATCGATGTAATCTCCAAAAAAATCTTTGGGTTGATAGACCCCACTTAAACCGACACATCCTTTAAAGATTTGAGGATAGGCAAAGAAAAGATTGGCGGCGTGGGTGGCCCCCATGCTGCAACCGGTGGTGTAAATCGTGCGGGTGGTTTTGGATTGCTTGGTATATTTTTTAAGCCACGGTACAACTTCTTGCACGATATAATTAACATAATCTTGATGGCGTTTACTTCTTTGGCCAGGAGAAATCGTGCGATTATCCCAAGATTGGCCATCAATACTATCCACACAAAAAAGCTGAATTTCTTGACGTTCGATAAACCAGCGCACGGATTCTACCATGCCTTGATTTTCAAAATCATAAAAGCGGCCGGAAGATGTGGGAAACACGATAAAAGGAATGCCACGTTCTCCAAAAATCTTAATTTCCATCTTTTGGCCTAACGAAGAGCTGTCCCAGTACTGATAGTCAATTTTCATAAGGTGATCCTGCTTTGTCCGAAACTAGGCGGCCATAACTTGGGATCAATTTTAAGCTGGTTTAGGGAGAAAAGTCAGGGGATTTTATGAATCTCTGATTTTTACGACTTTCCGCAGAAAATCATTTAACGAAGTTGAAATAATTCTGTAAGTTTATTAGGGCAAATATTTAGCTAATAGCGATGATTTTCCAATGAGGTGAGGGTGAATCTAAGCGCAACGGCCAACCATGATCCCGGCGGGACGGCAAAAGCTAATTTAGTTTTTGATGTGGTATTCTTTCCGACATCAGGCCTGCATGATCAGCAGGGATTTTAACAGCAGCAATTTGAACAATGGGGCCAAGCTAATTTATGGGTACGCCAGATCTATTGGCCATCATCATTAGAGTTGCTGGCCAACCAACCGAAGGTTGAGGAAAATCCTGGGCCCCCTCCTCCGGCAAATAGCAATATGGCCGCTAATCCAGATCCCGTGGTGGATGCTGGGACAGATTCTGGCGCTCCTTCTGATTTGAATGCTGCTGCTCCATCATCATCATCATCATCATCATCATCTTCTTCTTCTTCTTCTTCTTCTTCTTCGGTAGTCGTGTTAGACGATGCGTTTACTTTAATACCAGGTCCATTTGAACCGCCGGTGATGACATGGCAGGAATTTGGGACATGGAGTGAATTTCGTAAATTGCGCGGCCAAGATGCGCTTAATCAGCGTTCTCCCCGCCGTCTCTTGGTTTTAAGTAGTCAAAATCCTGCAATTTATGAGGAACTTAAAAAGACTGATTTTACGGATCGTTTACGAACCGCCCTCACCACAAGAGAATTTGATGTTTTGTTGCCCTTTGCGGATGCCACCAAATTTAAATCGGCATCGGAGGTCGTGCCGGCCGAAGTGGCACCCGCGGCCGAAATTAACCCTGTTTCGGCGGGGGAAGGTACTACCGAACCTCTTGGCCCTTCGTCTGCAGCGGCAGGAGAGGTAGCGCCATCCAAAATTAGCTCGTGGCGTAAGGGGTGCCGCTCATGGGGCACAAAGGTTCGGGGTAAAATTCAGGCCTTTTTTAATGCGGCAAACTTCACCGGCCTGATGGGGCTAATTTATTGGTGGCAGGGATGGTGGCATTGGGTATGGCCGTTTTGTATTGAACCTCATCCTTTGCAAACTCCCATGCGCCGAGCGATGCTTCTGAGTTGGCGAGGCCAAAAAGTTTTGCAAACTTGGCGCATTGTGCGCTGGATGAAAGCAGGATGGGATAAATTAAGTTTTAGGGATCTCGCTTATCCCCAAAGCTTTCGGCCACGGCCGTTAAAATTAGGCCCTGGAGAAAAGTCCATTTTATGGTGGTTATTTTGGGGATTAGTTGTCGCGTTCTGCCTCGATGTGACCTTTGGGTCTTTTCAGGTAGGGACGTTTGGCGAAGTGATTACGGCCCCCAAGAACTATTCTGATTTTGTTTCCCATATTTCATTAATTCGTTCGTTTTCCTTTGGCCATAATTATCCTGTCGAATATCCGGTCTTCGCCGGAGAACCCATTCGCTATCACTATCTCTTCTTCTGGGTAGTAGCGATGCTGGAAAAGATGGGGGTGCGCTTAGATCTTGCCTTCAATCTTTTAAGCGTTGCAGGTTTTATGTTCTTGCTGGGCATGATTTATAAGTTATCCCGCCAGATCTTCAAATTGAAAATCATTGGGATGTTGGCGGTGGTTTTCTTTTTGTTTCATGGGGCGTTGGTTATTTTAGATTTTCTCAACCAAAATCCCTCCTTTTATTACTTGCCGAATTGGGTGGATATCGGGAAATGGTTTGCCAAGAATCATGACTGGATCAGTTTTGCCCCATGGAATCGCAGTGAGATTGCGGCCTTTTGGAATTTAAGTCTCTATAACAATCAACGTCATCTTGCCTTGGCCTTGGGGTTAAGTTTGTTTTTCATCTATCGCATGGAAAAGCGTGCGCTGCAAACTAACCCGGCCTGGTGGGAGATGATCATCTGGGCCGTGGTAATTAGTATTTGTCCGGTGTTTCATCAACCGACCGTGCTGATTTTTGCCGTGCTCTTACTGTGTTATTTCATCTTATTACCTCACCGTTTACAAACCTTGCTTTGCGGGGTTTTGGCGGTGGTGGGTTTAGTGCTGGTCGATAAGTACTGGTTTCATTTTGTGGGCAATCATACCGCGGCCAACTTGCATTTTAATTTTCGCCCAGATGAAAATATCTTAGTTACTTTCTGGCACCAGCTCTTTCATCCTTTTTATCTCATGAAGTCGCCCCATAATGTTGGCCACTTTATTACTTATTGGGTGAAGAATTTAGGGGTGCATGTCTTTTTGCTGCCCTTTGGTTTAATGTTTGCTCCCCGCCGTTGGCGTAAGATCTGGTTGCCCGCCTTGGTGATTTTTATTTTAGGAAACACCTTTCAATTTTCGCGTGAAATGGCCGGCCAACATAAGTTGTTTAATTTTGTGTTAGTCCTATCTTTGCCTTTTACCGCTGCGGCATTCATTTTTCTCCGTGGCAAGGTGCGTAAGCTAAAATCCTATTGGCCGAGAGTTGTGGCCTACGCTGTAGGGGGGATCACCTTTCTGGTGGCGATTCAGGGGGGGATTTTCGATAACATCATCTTTTGGCAGGATTGCCATACCTATAAATATCATTGGCCGCCGACGCCAGAACATGATCAGGTTTCAAAATGGATTAAGAATAATACCCGGCCGCAAGATCGTTTTCTGACTAATATCTACCTTTTTAATCCCGCTTCAGTGGTGGGCCGTCGCATTTTTTTGGGTTGGCCGTATTTTGCCTGGAGTGCGGGGTACGATAGCTATCATCGTTCCTCCCAGATGTACCGGGTTTACCAGTCTTATGATTGGGAACTAATTTGTAAGTTTTTAACCCAATATAATTTGGCCTGGTTTTTTGCGACGGAAACGCGCAATGATCCCAATCTGCCAACGGTGGAAATTGAACGTTATATTGAAAAACTGTCTCCCGATTATTTGAATCGTCAGTTTAAAACGATTATCTATTCTCGTGCGCGAATCTGTGCGGCCGCGGGGCAAAACGTTGCGCCGGAACAAGAGGTAAAAAAAGACATTCCCCCCCCGGTTTCGTCACCTTCACCCACTTCGCGGCAAGTCATAAGTGATGAAAACGGCCGTCCCGCGGTCTTACCAGGGCCAGTGGCGCATTAAGCGAAAATTGGTGGGAAAAGGTTTGAAATTAAGTTGATTTAAAGAAAATGGCGGGAGCGATGGGGCTCGAACCCACGGCCTTCTGCGTGACAGGCAGACGTTATAACCAACTTAACTACGCCCCCGCAATTACTCAGGACTATAGAAAGCTTTAAGAATTACGTCAAGAGAGGGCCGGCCAAATTTGGCCATTGCCGCGGGCAACCAGTCTTCACAGGTGCTGCTTATCAAATACTTTGCTTCGTGTTAGGTTGGTTAGGGGTTGGGTGCGAGGTAGTGAGGATAGTTAAATGGAATTTCTGAGTGCTTTATGGAAATTTTTACTAATTACCGCCCCTTATTTATTGCTCGGTTTAGCGGTGGCCGGTCTGATGAAGGCCTGTTTATCGCTGGAGATGATTGAGAAGAATTTAGGGGGTGGGATGAAGGCGGTTTGGAAGGCCGCTTTATTAGGGATTCCGTTACCCCTATGTTCTTGTTCGGTGTTACCCGCGGCCGTGGCCTTGAAGCGATCTGGGGCGAGCAATGGCGCGGTATCTTCCTTCTTAATTTCCACTCCAGAAACGGGCCTAGACTCGATCACCTTGACTTACGGCCTAATGGGGCCGTGGATGGCGATCCTAAGGCCACTTTGTGCTTTAATAACCGCCGTTTTAGCGGGATTAGGCCAAAATATCTGGAATCCTCTGACGATCATTGGTGAGGTTAGCACTCCATCACCCTGCTGCTGCCATTGTGCTAAACAGCAAGCGGTGCCCAAGGACTTGGCCGTAGATACTTGTTGCACTGCTCATGTTGCGGCAGCAGAATCTTCTTCATGTTGTTGTGGCCATCATCAATCATCATGCTTCTCTCGCTGGGCCAAAACGGTCGTGGGCCGTTTAGGGGAGGGAATGCGTTATGCCTTTGGCACATTAATTCGCGATATGGCCGGGTGGTTAGCTTTAGGGATTATCGCAGGTGCGGCCATTGATTATTTCTTTCCGACGGATTTACTCACCAACATGAATGGCATTTTAGGTAAACTGGTGGTGATGGCCTTAGCGATTCCTCTCTATATCTGTGCCTCTTCGAGTACGCCTGTTGCGGCATCTTTAATTTTAAAAGGAATGTCTCCGGGAACTGCCTTGTTATTTTTGCTTTTAGGGCCGGCCACCAATATTTCTAATTTGTTGGTGATGCGTAAATATATTGGTACCAAAGGTATCGTGATTAATTTGGCGACCATTGTGGGAGTAGGCCTGGTGACTTCGACTCTCGTGGATTACTTTGCCGGGGCGCAAGTTTTAAAGGCCATGCCGCAACTCCATGAACACGGCCATCATGGCCTAGCGACGGTTTGTGCGGTTATTTTAATTTTGCTGTTGGCCCAAAAACCAATTTGCGCGTGGTGGAAAAAAGGCCATGCTTGCTGCCATTAAATTTCAATAGGTAAGTTAGGCCTTCCAAGACCAGCATGATGACGAGATGATTTAAAACAATGCGCCAAAACTTGGAGTTTACCATGGCGGTAGAAGCATCGGGCAAAAATGTTTTTATTACCGGCGGTACTAGCGGCATTGGTTTGGCCTTAGCTAAACTTTACGCTCAAGATGGTTGGCGAGTAGGAATTTGTGGCCGTGACTTAAAAAAGTTACCGGATCTCAGGGCCTGGCCGTTAATTTTTCCATATCAAGTAGATGTTACCAATTTGGCGGCCTTACGCCAGGCCGTGCAAAACTTTGCTCCGGCCGGAGTAGATCTCATGATTGCTAATGCCGGAATTTCTATGGGTGATAAGCAACCTTTACCCAATTTTGCCGGTATCCGGGAAATTTTGGCCATCAATGTGGGGGGTACCTTAAATGCTTTAGAAGTGGCCTTAGAAAAAATGCTGCCCCAAAAGAAAGGCCATTTAGTTTTAACTGCTTCCGTGGCGGGAATGGTGGGCCTTCCTTCTGCGGCCGCTTACTCGGCCTCCAAGGCCTACCTCTTAAAATTAGGGGAATCGTTAAGTTTAGATTTAAAAGATTTTGGTATTACGGTAACGACGATTGCGCCCGGTTTTATCGATACGCCACTGACCCGCAAGAACAAGCATCGGATGCCCTTTATGTGGACTGTGGAACAAGGTGCGGCCGCGTATAAAAAAGCGATTGGGCAGGGAAAAAGTTTTTATATTTTCCCCTGGAAGATGCGTTGGTTAATGATGTTTTTAGAACGAATGCCGCGTTGTTGTTATCGGGCCATCATGCGTGTCGCGGCCCCTATTTTTTATCGCAAAACAAAATAGGCATGGTTTATTCTAAAACAAAAAAGGTCTCTGGCACGATTAGTCTTGCGTCAGAGACCTCAAAGTTTAATGGGGTAAATTTAATCTAATCTAATTTGGTTCTCTTTATTTATTTATTTATCAATTTTGCTTTAGTCGGCCAAAGCATTAAGCTTGGCGGCCTCTTTCGGATTGATCTGATCAAAGAAGATTAAGAAGGTACCTAAGTTGTCAAAAGGTAAGTTGGCCGCGGCATTAAATTTGGTGCGGTATGCTTGATAGAGCTGCTGCATAAACTCATAATTGGCCTGGTTGTAATCACCGTTATATTGCGCCCCTAACCAAGAGATAAAGGCAGCATATTTTTCGGTGAGTTCATCGCGCGATATGCATTGATCTAAATTCACCACTACTTGTTGCGCGAGATAGAGGTTGATCATTTGGCCAAAAACTTCTTCCTTACTTTGATAATTGCGATAGTCTTCCGTGGGCCGGGGTTGGATGGCCAAGGCAATATCGCGGCCACCCGCTTGGGCGTAATAGGCGATAAACTTTTCTAGTTTGTTGGGGTTAAAAGGTAACTTATCTAAATTAATCCCATAGTTGGCCGCTTCTTCCGTGGCAATTTGTTTTACTTGTCCATCAAGTAAACTGTTTTGGCCGTGATAAACGTTATTAATTTCCGTATAGAAGGCCGCAAAGGTGTTTTTGCTTGCCTTAATGGCCGCTTCTAAATTATAGACGCTGGGCCAATTTGTTTGGGCCAAATAATCGCGCCACATATAGCGCAGTTTATTTTGCACTTCGAGCATCTTGGGCAGAGAAATTTTACTCAAGGCCGGAGAAAAAGAGGCCGGAATAAGTTTTACGGATTGCGCGAGAAGTTCTTCTCGATGATCACGGAGGCCAGGATTATCACTCAGCATAATGGCCGCGAGGGCGGTATAAATCGCCGCTTCCGCACTGGTTCCTCCCACTTGAAAGCCATCTGAAAACATGGCCAACGTATAAGCATCACGATCCGTGGAGATCGTAAAGGCCACTTGATCGTCAGCTTCATTGGCGCGCTTTTGATTCTGTTGGGCCTGTTGGAGGGCCGGTAAGACTAAATCTGGTTTTTCTCGGCCATCCGTGGTACTCCCGGCAGAAGCATCCCAAGCATAATTACCGACGGCGATAATATCTTTATTATCGGCCGGAATCATAATCGTATTACTTTGATTGGCATCTTTAAAAGTAACAAATGAACCTTGGGTACTTTGAACGATAACCCGGACTTGATCGTTATTTTTTACGTTACCTGCCTTTTGGGCCAAGGCCACAACATATTCTTGGTGGCGTTTTAAATTATTTAAGGTGATCGATTCCCGCGGGAGATAAGAAATTTGACGGGCATTTTCTTCTGCGTCATCTTCATCGGTGGCCTGCACTTGGCGCAAATTACTTTGGCCAACTAACTTGCCGCGAGCGTTGTTTCGCCATTCATAGACGTAAAGATCGAGGTCATTACGGAGATGGGTGCCTTCATCGCTTAAATCATCGGTCCAGGTCGCAACAATTTTAATTTCTTGATCATCCGCCAAGGCCGTGAAGTGTAATTCCGGAGCGCGTTCCTTACTGGCCTTACTAAAGTGGACTTGCTGATCTTTGATCTTTAACGGTCCTTGATAAATCGCTTGGCCGTAGTTGCCAACAGAATTAATCCATAAGATGCCGGCCGCGGTGGCCTTCGCCACCTCGTCGTTCACTAAACCCGTACCATCTAAGTTGCCACTAAATTCCCAGGCCTGGGCGTAGAGGATGATATCGACTTGTTCATCGATGGCATACTGAACGGCCCGTTTAAAATTGGTAAAACCATTGGCGTTTAAATAATAAATTTGCGGGGCATAACCATCGACTTTAGTTAAACCCCAGACGATTTGGGCCATGCGGCGGCCATGGCCGTCAGAATTAAAACCAATCTTGGTTTGTGGGGCAAGATCATATTTTTGAATAAAGTCAGCATCATAATATTCCACGACTTTCGCATTCGTGGGAAAGTAGCCGTTATCTTCAATATATTCCCCATCTTCATTAAATACCGGGACATCTAATCCCGGTTCGAGGATGGCAATTTTTAAATTGGTGAGGCGGTTTAAGTTTTGGTATTTAACTTCCGACCAAATCTTTTCTAAACCGTAGGCCTTACGCATGGCCGAGGCGTAGAGTAATTCACTCGCTGCTTGGGCCGTGTGATTCATAGTCCAGGCCAAACTAGTGATAATTAACGTAAGGATTGGGAGAAGAGTTTTCATAGGGACTCCAAATAAACCCGTCATTAAACCCATCAACTTACGTACTGGAGGAAAAAAGGCCTAAAAGATCAATCAGCATGAAATTCAATTTATGACAGATCCTTTAGGCCATTAATTTTTTAAGCAATAAACAATCTAACAATCATCAATTCACCTAACTAGGCGTCACCCAGTTTTTTTACCAGCGGCGTGCGCTGTGATGGCCGTAAACCACGGGACCAGGGCCAGGGAATGGGCCAGGGCCAAAGTGCGGGCCAGGGAAAGGCCGCGGGCCATAAATCGGGCCAAAAGGAACTGGAACAGGGCCAAAAGGCACAGGATAAATGATAGGCCGCGGAGGAGGCGGAATAAAACCCGGGACACCCCAGTAACCGGCATAATTAAAAGTCGTGATACCGCAGCAACCAATACCGACGGGGCCAAAACCCACGCCAATATTCACAAAGCCGCTCACAAACCATTGGTCATTACTGGAGCTGTAGTTGGCCAATTCATCGGCCGCGGTTTTATTGACCGAGATGGTGGTAACCTTATTTTCTTCGGTACCGATCTCTTCTTCGACTAATTTAGCGATTTCCTCGGCGGATAATTTATACAACTTTTCCGCGGGATACTTTTTATTATCGACTTTATAGTCTTCCGTCGCTGGGGTCGAAGTATCCGTGGCCGTGATTAGGGTGTAATCAACTGGAGGATTAGTGGAAGATTTGGCGGATTGATTGAGCTCATCATCAACATTGGCCAAAGCTAAACCACTGATTAATAAAAGAGTGGTAAAAAATGGCAATCTTCGCATAAACAAACTCCTTTTTAGGTGCTTTGCGAATATACTACATTTTGCCATGCACCATAGATGTGGGATGGCCGGTGTGAATTTTTGACATGGTACGTAAGAACGAGTGGCCAAATTTTGGCCAATGGGTGGTTTGCTAAGTAGTTAAATTTAGGTATGGTGGGTAAGGATAATTTGGTAGATTTGGCGATATTTTAAAAATATCCTTTAAAATCAATATGTTACGCCTGTTGTTGTGCGTCATAAAAATCCTATATAAGGTTACGGTAGGATTCTTGGCGCAAGGAGCTTCTAAATGGCAAAAATGCTGTTTGTCTGTTTAGGCAATATTTGTCGTTCTCCGGCCGCCCAGGCGGTGATGGAGCAATTGTTGGCACAAAAAGGGATTACCGCCCATACCTGTGATTCGGCCGGGACGAGTGCTTTTCATGAAGGGCAACTGGCAGATGAGCGAATGCGCCAAGCGGCCCTCCGGCGAGGGATTCATATCACCCACCGATCACGGCCAATCCAAAAGCAGGATTTAGCAAAATTTGATTATATTTTGGTCATGGATCAGAGTAATGCGGAAAATGTCCTGCGCTTAGCGCGGACATCAGAAGAAAAAAGTAAAATTAAATTAATGGCCGCTTATTGCCGGCAACATGCCGCACGGGATATCCCTGATCCTTACTATGGCGGCCCGGCGGGATTTGATTTAGTGCTAGATCTGCTGACGGATGCCGCAACAGAAATTTTGCGGCAACTGGAAAAGGGAAGTTTGTGATTTAGATCATCTATGGTCTGCCGAGGGATTTGAGGAAGTGTTTATGGTGCAGCAATCGCAAGAAAGTGGATTTAAAAGTCTCATGAACGGGGAAAAGAATTATATCACGCCATCGGGCCTGGCCCGCTTGCAGGAAGAATATCATCAACTGGCGAGTGTGGAACGGCCGCAAGTAGTGAATGCCGTGGCGGCGGCAGCAGCGAATGGAGATCGTTCAGAAAATGCGGATTACACTTATGGTAAGAAACGCTTGCGGGAAATCGATCAACGTTTACGTTTTCTCGGCCAAAGATTAAGTAATATCGAAGTCGTTGATCCAAAGAAGATTGAATCAGATAAGATTTTGTTTGGTGCGACCGTGGAAGTCGAAGAAGCAGATAGCGGAGAACAAAAAACGTGGCAGATTGTCGGTATTGATGAATCTAATACAGCGTTGGGTAAAATTTCCTGGAAGTCTCCTCTTGGCCAGGCCCTGCTCGGCAAGGAAGAGGGCGATGAAATAACCGTTCATTCGCCGCAAGGCGTGCGCCACTATACCGTGTTAGGCCTGAAATACGTTTGAGGTGTAGTGGGGAGCAGACAACGCACTTAATAATTTATGTGAGAGGTGGATTTTCAGGAGAGGTATTTTCTTGGGTAAGATCACTCAGTGCCACATCTTGAAAGCGCAAGTTTTCAAAACTGGCGGCCAATTTATCGGCCAAGGCCAGCGGGCGATCGGCCAATAAGATGATGGTGTTTTTTTCTCGATATTCACTGGCCAGTGGTAAGGCCATTTGAATCAATTCTTTCACTTCACCCAGAACAATTTTGGTGTGATGGAGATGGGCGACAAAAAAAGGGGTACCAAAACTGGTGCTGAGAAAGAAATTCTTTTCATGATCAGTGGGTGGCCGATTGGAGGCCGTGCGCAGGTCCTGTAAGTGACGCGTTAAAAGGCCATCGAGAAGATAATCCATTTCGAGAAAAGCTTTGGGAAATTTTTCTAAGGGAAGTTCACTAATCCATAGTACCCCCAAAACATGAGGGCCAATCGTGCGGCGTAAAAGAAAAGCGGTATTTTTCACGGCCAAGGGATTAATCCTGCGGAACAGTCGAAGTAACTTTTCAGAGTAAGAATTAACTAACTAAACAAACTAAATAACCAGCGTACCTATTTACGTATTTACTTACTTACTTACTTACTTTTCGCCATATTATCCAAAATTCCATTAACGAAAGCAAATGAATCCTGTTGGCCAAATTTTTTCGCTAAATTTACCGCTTCATTAATTACAACTTTGGCCGGAACGTCACTTTGATGTTGTAACTCAAAGGCCGCTAAGAGCAGAATGGTTTGATTGATGTGGTCGATATTTTTAAATTTCCAATGGGTGCAATGTTGCTCAATCAACTTGGCCAAGGCAGGAGCATTCGTGAGAACTCCTTCGATCAAGCTTTGGGCCAGAGATCTAATTTGGGTGTTGCTGATATTGTCCGGATGTTCGCTATCTTGTTCGGCATAGGCATCATTAAATTCTGCTAAGAGCTGATCCAGGTTGGCCGGCAGGGGCAGGGTGGCGGAGGTGGTTTGCCAATCTAATTGCGGCATAAAAGGATATAAAAACTTAAACGCATATTCACGCGCTAAAGTTTTCTGATGAAAGGCCATAGCTTCTCCGCGGATCTGACGAGGGGGTAGCGAGGTTGTTAATTTGTAACGAATGAACAAAATCGTCAATATCCTTAAAGTTCCAGTAAAAAGAAGCAAAGCGCACGTAGGCCACGCGGTCTAACTGAAAGAGTTGGGCCATGATTTGTTCCCCAATGGCAGTAGTGGAGATTTCTTGGGTAGTGGTATCGAGGATATTTTTTTCAATCTGTTCAGCAATCTCTAAGATCTGTTCTGTAGAGATCGGCCGCTTATGGCACGCTTTTCGAATCCCGGTTAAAATCTTTTCTCGGTCATAATTTTCCCGGCGGCCGTCATTTTTCACCACTGAAGGCATATGGGCCGGGAGCTGTTCATAGGTCGTAAAACGTTTTTGGCACACTTCACATTTGCGGCGTCGGCGAATCGAAGTTCCGTCGGCCGATTCTCGGGAGTCGATCACTTTGGTGGCAGCAGCATGGCAAATCGGACAATGCATAGTTTTTTCCTCAGGCCAGCAACGTTGCGGATTTCCGCATCCGCTTTGGGGAAACTCTCTTTAAGCATCAGCTTAACGTGAGATGGGGGGG
>JAEEGL015953297.1_pt1 | contig 12326 bp, 10 predicted proteins | sample 9134231 | NCBI WGS metagenome assembly JAEEGL01 (sample SAMN16246548, study PRJNA631951) | gut metagenome | biome: gut microbiome; feature: rumen; material: fiber-attached | host: Bos | place: Iran: Karaj | collected 2018-10 | reverse complement strand
TGAACTAACGCACCAAAATGTCTCTCTTGTCGTTTAGCGGGTGCAAAGGTAATAAGAAAATATGAATCTGCAAAACTTTTTGGCGAAAAGTTTATAAAAATCTTTGCATCAGCACGGCATTTCCATACTGATGCCCGTCGAAAAGCCAGTCTCGCAGTTCTGCCTGCACCTCATAACCCGCTTTTCGAAACAGGTTAACAGCCGCCTCGTTGTCTGCTGCCACTACGGCATACAGCTGGTGCAGATGTACCACGCGCAGGGCATAGTCAGCCAACAGGCTGAGTGCTGCCAGCGCATAACCTTTGCGGCGGTTGTCCTTCATCACGACGATTCCCGTCTCCGCGCGTTGGTGTTGCGGATCGAAACGTACCAGGTCGCAGATGCCTACCGTTTCCCGCGTGCGTACATTCTCTATGATAAGCCGCACCTGCCTGTCAGCAAAGATGTCGTCCGCCGAGGTGGCGATATAGTCGTGTAGCGTGTAGCGCGAATACGGCACGTTGGTCGTTCCCACGTTCCACAGACTCTGGTCGTTCTCCAACTGATAAAGCAGATCCAAATCCTCGGGCTCGATAGCTCTTAGTCTGATGTCATTTTCCATTATCATCGTTTCTTGTCTTTAGCGGGTTAATGAAGTTCGGCAGATTTTCACCTATCAGATGCAGCAATGCCAGCATAGCGCGGAAATAGATGGCGGCCTTGATGGGAACCGACAGCAGCAGGGTCAGGTGGCCGTAATGTTTGCGGAAGAAGATGAGCATAGCCTGATAGAACACGTGGACATAGCGGAAGCTGGACTTCTGCGTCGACTCACCTTTGTAATGGATGATGTCGTAAGGCAGATACCAGTTTTGCCACCCGCCCTTCAGCAGGCGATACGACAGGTCAATATCCTCGCCGTACATAAAAAAGTCCTCGTCCAACAGCCCTATCTGGTCGAGCGCCTTGTGGCGCAACAGACAGTATGCACCGCTGAAGACCTCTATCTGTGCGGGCTGGTCCCAAGGCAGATGGCTCATGTAATACCGCTTGGTGAATCCCAGCATCTTCAGCATCGACACCCAAGGTGTAGGCACCGCGCGTCGTGACTCAGGAGCCGGCGTTCCTTCGCGCGTCAGCATCCTCACTCCTGCCCCACCCGCCTGCGAGTGTTCGTCCATAAACTGCAGACACCCTTTGATGGTTGGTTCGTAGACAACGGTATCGGGATTCAGCAGCAGCACGTATTCCGCATCAGTCTGGCGGATGGCCTGGTTGTTGGCACGCGCAAATCCCACGTTGTCCTTGTTGGCCACGAAATGCACCTGCGGATGCTTTGGCTGCAATGTCTCCACCGTTCCGTCCGACGAATTGTTGTCCACCACGAAGATGTCACCCTCGATTCCCTCAAGGGCTCGCTCCACGCTCACCAGACACTCATCCAATAGCTGGCAGACGTTGTAGCTGACAATGACTACGCTGATTTTCTGGGCCATACAAACGGGAGACAAAGTAACAGGATGACGCCCAGATAGAAGAAGGGCGTGGTCCGGAAGATGAGATACAGGATAGCGTTAGCCACCAGTGGCACAACAATCAGGGCCAGCCGCAGCCATTTGTTCTGCTTGAACAGGCGCACCCCCAGATAAGCACACACCAGCGTGGCAATCTCCATCACGGTGGTCAGGATAAACAGTATTGTTTCGTTATTCATTTGCCTTCAAATATAGTTCTGTTAATTATTGATCGTCCCAACGTCACTTCGTCCGTATACTCCAGTTCGTCGCCCACGCTGATGCCGCGCGCTATGATGCTCAGTTTTACATCAGTATAGGGCGCCAGTTTGCGGAAGATGTAGAAGTTGGTGGTGTCGCCCTCCATCGTCGAACTCAGCGCCAGGATGACTTCCTTCACCCCACCCTCGGCGACGCGTTCCACCAGCGACTCTATCTCCAAGTCCGAGGGCGCTATGCCGTCCATGGGCGATATCACGCCACCCAACACGTGGTACAGTCCGTTGAACTGCTGCGTATTCTCTACCGCCATCACGTCCTGGATGTTCTCCACCACGCAGATGATGCTCGCGTCGCGTCGCGGGTCGCTACAGATGGGACACGTCTCGTCGTCGCTGATGTTGTGGCACACGCGGCAATGCCTGACCTCCTGCTTCATGCGGGCAATGGTTTCCGTAAACCGCATCACGTCCTCGTCGTCCTGCCGCAACAGGTGCAGCACCAGTCGCAAGGCCGTCTTGCGTCCAATGCCAGGCAGCGTCGCGAACTCATGTACGGCTCGTTCCAGCAATTGTGAGGGATATTGTGTCTGTATCATTAACTTTTAATTATCATTTTTTCACCTCTCAACTTCACTCAACTCTAACCACCTAAGCGATTTCTCGTCGAGCTCGTCGTTCAGGACGGGCAGACGCTTGCTCATGGCCGTGATTTCATCCACCGAGGTCGTACCGCCACAAAGGGCTTCCTCAATTTGTTTCTTCTCAGCCTCCAGCGCAGCGATGTCCTTCTCCAACTGCTCCATCTCGCGCTTTTCCTTGTAGGAGAGTTTTCTTCTAGAGGTGAGAGGTGAGGGTTGAGAGGTAAGAGAAATGTCTTGCTGCGATTGATTCTTGTTTTTTTCTATTCTCTCACCTCTCACCTCTTGCTCCTCACCTCTAGAATACTCGCGATACTGCGTATAGTTGCCGGGGAAGTCCTTGATTTCGCCGTTGCCCTTAAACACCAGCAGGTGGTCCACCACCTTATCCATAAAGTATCGGTCGTGGCTCACGACGATGACGCACCCGGGGAAGTCCTGCAGGTATTCCTCCAGTATCTGCAACGTCACAATGTCGAGGTCGTTTGTCGGCTCGTCGAGTACCAGGAAATTGGGGTTGCGCATCAGTACCGTACACAGGTACAGCTTCCTACGCTCACCACCGCTCAGCTTATATACATAATTATATTGCTGTTCGTTGGTAAACAGGAAATACTGCAGCAATTGCGATGCCGACAACTTCTTGCCGCCACCAAGTTCAACGTATTCTGCGATGTCGCGAACAATGTCGATAACTTTCTGTTGCTCATTGAATTGCAAACCGTCCTGCGAGAAGTACCCGAACCTTACCGTATCGCCAATAACGATGCGGCCCTCGTCCACAGGCACCAGTCCGAGCAGCATCTTGATGAACGTCGACTTGCCCGTTCCGTTGTTGCCCACGATGCCCATCTTCTCAAACCGCGAGAAGTTGTAGTAGAAGTCCTTCAGGATTACCACTTCATGATACTCACCACTCACCTCTGACCTCTCACTTCTAAAAGCTTTCGAGATATACTGGCACTCGAAAATCTTCGAACCGATATACACGTTCGACGACTTCAGCCGCAACTGGCGCTCTTCCAGCCGTTGCTTGGCCACCTTCTCCAGTTCGTAGAAAGCCTCTTCACGATAGCGGGCCTTATGCCCACGGGCCTGTGGCATGCGGCGCATCCATTCCAGCTCCGTCCTATACAGATTGTTGGCGCGCGCCACCTCTGCCCGTTTGTTGTCGATACGCTCCTGACGCTTCTCCAGATAGTAGGCGTAGTTGCCGCGATAGGTATAGATGGTCTGGTCGTCCAGTTCGAGGATGACGGTACACACGCGATCCAGGAAGAACCGATCGTGCGTCACCATCAGCAACGTCCTGTTGCCGCGCTGCAGGAAACCCTCCAGCCATTCTATCATCTCCAAGTCCAGATGGTTTGTGGGCTCGTCCAGTATAATCAGGTCTGGTTCCGTCAGCAGCACGTTGGCCAGCGCCACGCGCTTCTGTTGACCGCCCGACAGCTGCCCCATCGGTTGCTCCAGGTTGCTGATTTTCAGTTTCGTCAGTATCTGCTTGGCCTTCAGCACCTTTTCCGGGTCGCCCTGATGGTTGAAGCACGCGTCCAGCACCGACTCGTCGGGGTCGAACGCCGGGCTTTGCTCCAGGAATCCCACCTTCAGGTCGCGGCGGAACACGATGTCGCCCGCATCGTAGCCCTCCTTACCCGAGAGTATCGAGAGCAGCGTCGACTTGCCCGTACCGTTCTTCGCTATCAGCCCCACCTTCTGGCCTTCGCCGATGGAGAAACTGATGTCGCGGAACAGGGTCAATGCGCCGAACGACTTCGTCAGATGTTGTACATCCAGATACGGAACCATCAATTATCAATTATCAATTGTCAATTATCAATTGTTACACGCCCATCACCCACTTAACCAGCAGCATGACTACCGGTATGGTAACCACGAGGATACCGATGATGTCGATGATAACGCCCGACTTGATCATCTTTGTGATAGGCACGTAGCCCGACGCATAGACGATGGCGTTCGGAGGCGTCGATACCGGCATCATGAATCCCAGCGACGACGACAACGCGATGCCGATGGCCACAGGAATGGGGCTGAAGCCCAGCGACAGTGCCGCACCAATGGCGATGGGCGCGATGAGGTTCGTCGATGCCGTGTGCGACGTCAGCTCCGACAGAATCAGAGCCGTCACGCAGAACACACCCACGAAGAACCACTCCGACGGATTACCGCCCAAGAAGTCCTTGATGCCGGCACCAATCCATGCCGACAGGCCCGTGGTGTACATCAAGGCACCCATGGCCAGACCACCGCCAAAGAGTAGCAGCGTCCCCCACTCTATACCTTCTACGCCGTCTTTCCAGGCGAGCGCTTTCTCGTCATTCTTCTTGTTATCGCCCGGCAGGAAGAACAGCATCAGTCCGCCTATCATGGCCGCAATAGCCTCAGGGAAGTGTCCGTCGTACCACGTCATCACGTCCGAATGTGCGCCATAGACAATGCTTAGCACGCTGGGAGCCACCCACAGCACGAATGCCGTTCCGAAGGCGATAATTGTGCTCTTCTGGGCCGTAGTCCACTTGCCCAGCGAGTCGACGTAGTTGCGTATAAATTCCCGTGCGCCCTCAATATGTTTCACGTCGGCCGGGAACATCCGCCACAGCACCACGTAGGCCAGCACGAAATAGCACACCATGGCCACGATGCCCCATACCATCCACTGGAAGAACGAAACCGTCGGCGCCTGCGGAGCCAGCTGATCCAGGAAGCCCAGCATGATGATGTTCGGCGGTGTACCGATGGGCGTCATCACGCCACCGATGCTGCACGCATAGGCCGTCATCAGCATCAGACCCGTAGCATACTTATAGCTCGACAGGTCGATGGTCTTGCCATTCGCAGCCATCATTTCACGCACAGCCTCCAATAGTCCCAATGCTATGGGGAACATCATCGCCGCCGTAGCCGTATTACTGATCCAGCCCGAACAGAGCATACACGCCAGTCCGATGGCCAGGAAAATCCGGCGTGGCGAGTCGCCCACCCATTTCATCGACATCAGACCGTAGGCGATGCGCTTATCCAGCCCGTTTACCATCATGCCCTTTGCCAACAGGAAACCGCCCATGAACAGGAATATCATCGGGTTGGCAAACTGCTCGAAGGCATCCTTCATCGATGCAATGCCCAGCACCACGCACAACGTCGGACCCAACAGCGACGTGATGGGAATGGCCACCGGCTCCGTTATCCACCAGATAGCCACCAGCGACATCACTGCCAGCATGTGGTGAGCCGACTCCGAAATACCCTCGATGGGCATCAACCAAATCACGACGGCACTCAACGGACCCAGCAAGGCCCCGATTCTCCGCCGCCATAGTTCAAAACGTTTATCACTATCCATTTTTGCTTATAGTTTGATTACATTCATGCTTTCAACCTGCAAGGACGGTGCAAACCGAGTGCAGAGAGCTTGCTCTTTGCCGAGGTGCCGCCCGTTCTCGCAATTTCGGGTGCAAAGGTACGAATAAGCGAGCAAAGAACCAAAGGAAAACTCGTTTTTCTTTGTTCTTTCGAGCGAGAGTACCTTCGGCAAAGCCAAAGGTAGTGCAAAATTTCGATTTAGCGAAGGAAATGAGAATTTATTTTCATTTCATAGCGCGAGAAAGTTGGGGGCGCGAAGGAATACTGTTGCATTTTTACCAGCGGTAAACCTCGAGTTTAGTGGCGGTAAAGTGCAGGTTTACCGGCAGTAAAGTGGGAGTTTAGTGGCGGTAAAGTGGTTCGGCGGTGGTGGTCGAAGGGAAATGGGTCAGCGTGTCAGCATGTCAGCATCATGTACCGATTTGTTAATCTGGTCGATGTAGTCGAGGAGGGCGTCGCGGCCCTCCTTTTTTTCGGCAGAGCTGACGAACATGGGGGGCAGTTCCTCCCAGGTCTGGGCGAGGGTCTTGCTGTAGGCTTCTACGGCCTGGCGGGCCTTGTTGGGCGTGAGCTTGTCGGCCTTGGTGAAGACGATGGAGAATGGTACCGACGAGAGTCCGAGCCACTCGATGAAGTCGAGGTCAATCTTCTGGGGTTCCAGGCGGATGTCGACGAGTACGAAGACGTTGACCAACTGTTCGCGCTGGAGGATGTAGCCACGAATCATCTGGTCGAGGCGGTCGACCTCCTTCTTCGAGCGCTTGGCATAGCCGTAGCCTGGCAGGTCGACGAGGTACCACTCCTTATTAATAATAAAGTGGTTGATGAGCAGCGTCTTGCCTGGCGTCGACGAGGTCTTGGCCAGCTTGCGGTTGTTGGTGAGCATATTGATGAGGCTCGACTTGCCGACGTTTGAGCGTCCGATGAAGGCGTATTCGGGCTTTGTGTCCTTGGGGCACATCGACACGACGGGTGCCGAGAGCGAGAATTCTGCTTGTTTGATTTCCATATATTTTCCGTTTTGGTTGCAAAGTTACTAAAAAAACGGCTAACCGCCAAGGGTCAGCCGTTCTTTTTACTTCAGCCTGCGTTTGATTTTGTCTATTCCTTTCATCAGGTCCTCGGTGGGCTCGATGATATTCTCGGAGCCCCAGAAGTCGGGGTCTTCGAAGTAGATGACCTTGTCGTAGAAGTTGTCGTGACGGAAGAACGAGTCGCGCACCTTGATGGGGCGGATGTCGGGTCCCTCCTGCCGGTCGGTGACCACCATTTCGGACACGATGTTGAAGTTCGACTTGAACAGCTTGCGCTTCCAGTCACAGCGGAAGCGGATGACGTTGCGGATGTAGTTCAGTCGCGTCACTCCGCCGTCGGTCACATAGTCGGCGGTGACGCTCAGCTCGTGGGGCGTGAAGCGCAGCGAGAAGGGTTTCTTGCGCAGAATCATCTCCGTCACCTTGTCCCTGTTGCTCATGTCCAGCGACAGGTCAATCTTGGTGAATGCCAGTGTCTCGCGGTCGATGTAGAGCAGTCCCGTCCACAGGGCGTAGAACTCGGTCACGCGGGGCTTCAGTTCGACCACATACTGCATCCGTCCGTCGGTCATCTCGGGCGTGCGGAAGCGCAGGGAGTATTTGTTCAGTTCCTCTTCGTTCAACAGTATCTGGCGGTCCTTCACCACGTCGAGGATGATGGGCAGCACGGGACCGCCCTGCAACTTCACCGCCAGGGTGTCGCTGGCCCGCTGGCTGAGCAGCCGGCGACCCTTCAGGATCTTCACACCGTCGCGGTAGTCGTTCTTCTGGTAGCCCGTCTTATAGACGTCGATGACGCCCTCGGCTATGCTGACGAATCGCGACCGCTTTTGCACCGTCTCGCGATAGAATCCGCGCATCAGGTTCGGTTCCTTGGGGTAGTTCTGGGTAATCTTGTCAACGGCCCTGAGCACCACGTCGCGGGCCTCGTGACCCTCCACGACGACCTCGTCGAGCACCACGCTGCTGGCCTGCATCCGCACGGGTTTACCCTGTTGCTCGAGCGACTTGCACTCGGCAGCCGTCAGTCGGCGCGACTGGTAGCCCAAGCAGGAGAATACCACCTCGCGGGGCTCGGCAGACAGTTTCAGCACGAATTCTCCGTCAGCGTTGGTCACCGTTCCCACGCGGTTGCTCATGATGCTGGCCGAGGCGATGGCCTTATGCGTCTTGGCATCCTCCACGCGTCCGCTCACTGTCCACAACGTATCGTTCTGCGCCCACGAGCACAGACTACACACTAAAAAGGCTATTATCAACAGCCCATGTTTTCCTATCTTTTTCATCCAATCAAGTTCTTATGTCTATCATTCTGACGAAATCAAAAGAGGAAAGTATAACCATGAAGGGCAGTTTTTATATTTCATTAACAATGCGCACAAAAGAAAAATACAATTTTCTTTGGAATTTTGATTGCTTTTTCGTATTTTTGCCGCAAGAAAACAGAACAAATGCTTGAATGGCCTAAAATAATCAACAAGACCTTATCAGTCAAACTGAGTCTGATGGTTGTCTGCGAGATAGCGCTGCTGCTGATTGTAGCGCTGGCCGTGATGTTCTACTTCTCGCGGCAGACGCTGAAGGCCGAGGCCATGCGCAACGCGGAGCAGACGCTGGAGGGCACCGTACAGCACATAGACAACATCCTGCTGAGCATAGAACAGTCGACGGGCAACATCTACTGGGACGTCCTGGGACACATAGACGACCGCGAGAGATTGTTCGAGTACTGCAAGGTCATCGTCGAGAGCAACCCCTACATCGTAGGCTGCGCCATCGCCATGAAACCCGGATTCTACCCCGACCAGGACACCTTTATGGCCTACATCCACCGCAAGGGCAACAGCCTGGTGACCGACGAGAACACCGAGCTGGTAAGGGCTACCGGCTACGGTTCGGTGCCATACACCGAGCAGGCGTGGTACACGGAACCCGTATCGAAAGGGCGGGCATGCTGGACGGAACCCCTGAAAAGCGACGCCCCCGAGGACGAGCTCGTGACGAGTTTCTGTCTGCCCCTCTTCGACCGCTCGTGGCAATGCGTCGGCGTCGTGGCGGCAGACCTGTCGATAGCCCTGCTGAAGAAAATCGTGCTGTCGAGCAAACCTTCGGAAAACGGCTACAGCATGCTGCTGGGACGCGAGGGGACATTCATCGTCCACCCCGATCCGGACATGTCGATGAACGAGGCGATAATCACCCTGACGGACTATGGTTCCGACGCATCGGTGATGGTTGCAGGAGAAGCCATGATGAAGGGCGAGACGGGATATAAGCCATTCCATTTGTACGACGAAGACTGGTATGTGTTCTACAAGCCCTTTGAACGTGCCGAGATTCCCGGGCGCTCGATGGAAGATCTGGGGTGGAGCGTCGGCGTGATATACCCCGAGGACGACATCTTCGGCGGATACAAGACCCTGCAATACCTGCTGCTCGTCATAGCCATCGTAGGACTGGTGCTGGTCTTCGTGTTGTGTACGCTGATGGCCCAACGGCAACTGAAGCCGCTGCACCTGCTGACAGAGTCGGCGGCAAGCATCGCCCAGGGTAACTACGACGAAGTGATACCCGACACGCGGCGCAGCGACGAGATAGGACAACTGCAGGAGCACTTCAAAGGGATGCAGCAAGCCCTGGCGGCACGCATGGCAGAACTGCAACAGAAGACACAGACGCTGGAGGAGCGCAACGAAGCACTGCGCATAGCCTACACCCAGATGCAGGAGGCCGACCGCGTGAAGACGGCATTCCTGCACAACATGACGAACCAGATGACAAAACCGGCTGAGGAAATAGCGAAGAACGTCAAAGAGCTCTGCATCCACTATCAGGAACTGACGCAACAGGAAGCATCCCGTGAGGTGGACGCCATCCAACAGCAGGGACAAGTCATCACCGACCTGCTGAACGGACTGATAGAAGCCGCCGAACACGTGTCAAGAAAGGAGGAGACCCATGAGTAAAATCAGATTCAGCCTTTCGACCAAGCTCAGTATCGGATTCGTACTGATGGCAGCACCGGTATTCATGCTGGCACTGGGAGCATTGTTCCTGCAGTCGCGCTACTTTATCCGCCAGGAGGCACAAAGCACGGCAAAGGGCGTGCTGAACGTGACCATGCAGCACGTGAGGAGCATGATGAGTACCGTGGAGACCGCCACCAACTCGAACGCATGGCTCGCAGAAAAGAAATTCGACCCCGACTCGCTGCTGGACATTTCCAGGCGCATCGTCGTGCTGAACAGTCACGTCAACGGATGCTGCATAGCGGTAGAACCCAACATGTTTGCACGCTACGGACGATATTTCGCGGCATATACCTTGAACCAGGGCGACACGATAGTGACCGTCGTGGATGCACCCTACGAGTACTTCGAGAAACCGTGGTACAAGGAAGCACGCGAAATAGGAAAGGCCTGCTGGGTGAACCCCTATGCCGACGATGAAGAAGGAGCGGTAGTGGCCACCGAGCAAATCACGTCGTACAGCAAGCCCATCTTCCTGGAAGACGGACGGATAGCAGGCATCATCACCTCGGACATGGCCATGCGACGCCTGAAAGAAGCCACCGACTCGACGGAGGTACCCTACCCCAACGCCTACTTCATCATGGTAGGCAGCAAAGGAGAATACTACATCCACCCCGACAGCACGCGACTGTTTAAGAGCACCATCTTCGATAACACCGACCCCAACAGGGACAAGGACCTGATAGCCCTCGGACACGAAATGACGGCGGGCAACGAAGGCATGATGTGGGCTGAATTGGACGGCCGGCTGTGTCACGTCTGCTACCAGCCCGTTCCCGGCACCAATTGGAGTCTCGCCCTGGTCAGCCCCGACAGCGACATACTGTGGAGCTATCATAAGCTGACATACATCATCGGTGCATTGATTGTCGTCGGACTGGTCGTCATCGTGCTGCTGTGCCGCCACGTCGTGGGACGTGCCATCAACCCCATCAACAGGCTATTGCGACAGGTCGGGAAGATTGAGAAGGACAATTACGACGAGATGATTCTGCGCACCAGCCGAACCGACGTCATCGGACAGCTGCAAAACAGCTTCGCCACCATGCAGCAGTCGCTTAACTTCCACATGGGAGCGCTCCGCCATACTGCCGAGATGAGCAGACAGCAGAACGAAGAAATAGCCGAGGCCACGCAAAAGGTGGAAGAAGCCGTCAGACAGAAGACACGCTTCATCCAGAACGTATCGCACCAGATACGCACACCGCTGAACATCATCATGGGCTTCGCACAGGTGATGCGCGACAGCATGGCATCGCGGAATGACGACAAGGCGGCGAAATACATGCTGCCGGAAGAAGAGCTGACCAGCATTACCGACACCATGAAGCATAACGCCCAGCACCTGAGCCGAATGGTCATGATGCTTTTTGACAGCTCAGACTCAGGATTCGCCCAGGAACTGATGGCACACAGAAACGAACTGGTATCGTGTAACGAAGTGGCTCAAGAAAGCATCAACTATACGAAGGAAAACTTCCCACGCTTGGCCATAAGCTTCGACAACGAACTGACCGACGACGTGTGCATACACTCCAGCCCGCTCTACCTGATGCGCACCTTGCGCGAACTATTGTACAACGCAGCAAAATATTCCGACGGCGAACATGTCTCACTACGCTTAGCGCAGACAGAAGACAAGGTGATGTTTATCGTCGAGGACAAGGGTCCTGGACTGCCGGAAGAGTTCTCCGACGGATTATTCAAACCGTTCGGAAAGCTTAACGACCTGTCGGAAGGCCTGGGGCTCGGTCTGCCGCTGGCTAAGCGCCACGCCCAGGGATTAGGCGGCGACCTGACACTGGACACCACGTATCAGGAGGGTTGCCGGTTCATCTTAGAACTGCCGAAGCTATAAAGGAGCTAAGAATTTAGGAAGTTATACGTTAATTTACAGCCATCCGTCATAAACACATCTCCCCGAGCGAAATGCCCGGGGAGATGATGTTTTACTTGTAAGATGAGAAGCCGATTACTCAGCGGCGGGAGCCTCAGCAGCAGGTGCTTCAGCGGCGGGAGCCTCCTCAGCGGGAGCCTCGGCAGCAGCGGCCTCAGCAGCCTTTGCAGCCTCTTCCTCAGCTTTGGCAGCAGCCTCGGCGGCCTTCTTCTCAGCTACCTTCTTGGCCTGCTCCTCGTTCTGAGCCTTCTCAGCCTTGAGCTGTGCAGCAGCAGCGTCCTTCTTTGCCTTGGCCTCGGCCTCGGCAATCTTGTTCAGACCATTCTGCTTGTCAGCCTTCCAAGCCTCGAACTTCTTCTGTGCAGTAGCCTCGTCAAATGCGCCCTTCTTGACGCCACCCCTCAGGTGCTTCATCATGTAGACGCCCTCGCGGCTAAGGATGTTACGAACAGTGTCGGTAGGCTGTGCACCAGTCTCGACCCAATACAGTGCACGCTCGAAATTAAGTTCTACTGTGGCAGGATTGGTGTTTGGGTTGTAAGTACCAATCTTCTCAGTGAAACGACCATCACGTGGTGCACGAGCGTCAGCGATAACGATGCGGTAGAAAGCATAGCTCTTACG
>JAEEGL015100914.1_pt1 | contig 12326 bp, 11 predicted proteins | sample 9134231 | NCBI WGS metagenome assembly JAEEGL01 (sample SAMN16246548, study PRJNA631951) | gut metagenome | biome: gut microbiome; feature: rumen; material: fiber-attached | host: Bos | place: Iran: Karaj | collected 2018-10 | reverse complement strand
GCACAACATCTACAGCCCATGGCCAGAGGAAATGAACCGCCAGATTACGGGACGTATTGCCACGTATGACTTTGCTCCGACTCCTCTCAGTGAAAAGAACCTACAAGAGGAGAAGGCGCACGGACAGATCTTTGTGACGGGCAATACGGTGATTGATGCGCTGCACATGGTGGTGGACAAGCTGAAGAATGATGCGGCACTGGCTAAGGCACAGGACAAGGTGCTGGCTGACGCGGGTTATGATGTGACGCGCTTGGAGGGTGGTAAGAAGCTGGTTTTGATTACCGGTCACCGCCGCGAGAACTTTGGTGAGGGCTTCATCTCTATGGTGACGGCCATGAAGGATCTCTCGGAGAAGTATCCTGAGGTGGACTTTGTATATCCCATGCACCTGAACCCGAATGTGCGCAAACCCATTCACGAGGTCTTTGGTGAGGATTTGACCCGCCCTAACTTTTTCTTCATTGAGCCTTTGCAGTACTTGGAGTTCGTTTATTTGATGGAGAAGAGTACTGTGGTGCTCACCGACTCAGGTGGCATTCAGGAGGAGGCTCCCGGACTGGGCAAGCCTGTGCTTGTGATGCGTGACACTACTGAGCGTCCCGAGGCACTGAAGAGCGGCACAGTACATTTGGTTGGCACCAATCACAACCTAATTGTGAATGAGGTAAGCACACTGCTCGATGATCCAGTAGCATACGAAAAGATGAGCAAGGCCGTAAACCCTTATGGCGACGGCAAGGCTTGCTCACGCATTGTTCGCGCATTGAATGGTGAGCAAGTTGATAGATACGAAGTATAATTATTTTATGGGTTGACAATACTAGGATGTTTTCAGAATAATAGTTCGTAGTATGATAAAAATAACAAATAAAGTAAATTGTTGTGGATGTAATGCTTGTGGGGACGTGTGCTCGAAGAATGCTATTTCATTCAAAACAGATAATGAGGGTTTTTGGTATCCAGAAGTGGATATAGAGAAGTGTGTCGATTGTGGATTGTGCGAGAAGGTGTGCCCGATTATCAATGTCCAGGAACTAAAAAAGAATGATCTTCCGGTATCTATTTGTTATGCTGCTGAGCATAAGAATCTAGAAGTAGTATTTGACTCAACATCAGGCGGCCTATTCTCTGCTTTGGCAGATATAATGTACAAGAGCGAAGGTTATGTTGGAGGTGCGGTGTTTAATGAGGATTTCTCAGTGAGGCAGTATATATCAAACGATAAATCTGACCTCCCTCGCTTAAGAAGTAGCAAGTATTTACAGAGCCATTTCGATGGATTTTACAATGAAGTAAAAAATCTGCTCCAGTCAGGCGAAAAAGTTCTTGTTTGCGGTTCTCCATGTCAGATGGCTGCGCTGAGAGCATTCCTTAGGAAGGACTATGAGAATCTTATCATTGTGGATTATATTTGTCTTGGTATCAATTCTCCAAAGGTTTGGCATAAATACCTTGAGTCATTTGAAGAAAGATATGGCTCTCCTGTAATTTACGCAAAAGCGAAATCTAAAGAGTATGGTTGGCGTAATCTTACGCAAAAAGTAATACTTGCAGATGGTCGTCACATTTATGAAACTGCAGAACAAAGTAATTTTACTCGGGGGTATCTTCGTACTAATGTTTATTGTCGCCCTGCATGTTATGAATGTAAATTCAAGGGCTTTCCCCGTATGGCCGACATAACTCTGGCGGACTTTTGGGGTATAGACAAGATTGATAAATCAATGGAAAAGAATCTTGGGACATCATTAGTAATGGTAAATTCCAGGAAAGGTGAAAAGTATTTTGAGAACGTAAAGAAAAGAATTAATTATTTCCAAGTACCTTTAGAAAAAGCAGAACAGGGTAATCCTGCCTTAAATAAATCCATTCCAGCACCTTTAGTGGATCGTAAACTTTTTTTCGCTGATTTAGATAATATGTCCTTTGATAAGTTAGCTGAAAAATATATTAAGCCGAGCAAGAAATCTTCCAAGAATAGATTTGGCGATTTATTGAGGAAGCTTTACAAAATTTACTGTGCGGTCGGAATGAATCCTTTATCATGGTTGCGCCTATTGCGCTATAACAGTCTTTCAGACATAAAAAACGGCAATATATTGGTGGTTAAATCCCATTGTGTACTGCAGATACATAAAGAAGCAAAAGTGATAAAAAAAGGAATCTCCACGATAGGCGCAAAAGTGAAATTTCATAAATCAACGATGGAAACGAGATTGAGTGTTGATAAAAATGGGACGCTTTACTTAGGGCCGGGAACCATAATAGGTTATGGTGCAGATATTGAGGTCTTTGAAAATGCCGTACTGTCTTTTGCTGGCGGGGGTGCTTCAAATATTGGTGCAACTATAATTTGTGGTGAACGAATAGAAATAGGTAAGAACACCATGCTTGGTCGTCACATCACCATTCGTGACAATAATGGCTCACATTATATGAACCGCCAAGGATATAAAAATACTCGTCCTGTCATTATTGGCGATAAGGTTTGGCTTACAGAGCAGTGTACTGTTATGCCAGGAGTAAAAATTGGTGACGGTGCAATTGTTGGGGCACTTTCATTGGTTATTCGCAACGTCCCTGCACATTGCTTGGCTTCTGGGCATCCAGCAGAGGTGGTTGACGAAGATATTTTGTGGAAATATTAATGTGTAATTATAATTGTTTAAAGTTATGGAATTGAACGAGTTTATTAAGAATTTTGCAGATCAGTTTGACGACACCGACCCTTCTGAAATTACGGCAGAAACCGAATTTCATGAGCTGGACGAGTGGTCTTCACTTACAGGTATGAGTGTCATTGCTATGGCAAAAACTGTTTATGGTAAGACTATAACTGGTAAAGAAATCCGTGCTTGCGAAACTGTTGAAGCACTATTTAATCTTATAGCATCCAAATAATGAATGATTTTAACCCCTTTTCGCTCGAAGGAAAAACAATTATGGTGACAGGTGCCTCGTCTGGAATTGGGCGAGGTATCGCTATCACATGCTCCAAGATGGGAGCAAAGGTGATAATAAATGGTCGTAATATAACAAAATTGCAAGAGACCTGTAGTCTTATGGTCGATGACAGTGCTACTATTGTGTCTGGGGACTTAACAGATGCAGAAACACTTAAATCTATTGTAGAGGCATTGCCAAAGCTTGACGGGTTGGTTCATTGTGCTGGACTTGGGCAAAGGCTTCCTTGCAAAGATGTTGAAAGCAACAAAGTAGATGAGGTGATGAATATTAATTTCAAAGCCCCCGTTATGTTGCAGGCTGAAGTATTACGACAGAAAAAATTGAATAAGGCAGCATCAATTGTTTTTGTTGCTTCTATTGCATCGTGGTCGCCAAGCTTTGGGAACTCTATATATAGCGCTTCTAAAGGGGCTATCATTTCTTATGCTAATTGTTTAGCCTTGGAGCTTGCTCCAAGAAAGATAAGAGTTAATTGTATAAGTCCCGCTATGGTATGGACTGACTTGATTCAGAATGATGCTATAGATATAGAGCAATTAAGAGAGGATGAACAGACCTACCCGTTAAAACGTTATGGCACTCCAGATGATATAGCGAATTTAGCAGTATATATGTTGAGTGATGCGAGCACCTGGATGACAGGGAGTAATGTCAAGATATCGGGGGGGGGCAAATTAAGTTGATTATGGCATTTATTAAAGCTTTATCATATTATCTGCCTGAAAAGGTAGTGACAAATGAGGAACTGGTCAAGGAGTTCCCAGAGTGGAGTGTTGAAAAGGTGGCTCAAAAGGTTGGGGTAGATTCTCGCCATATGGCAGCAGAGCATGAAACTGCGGGTGATATGGCAGGGAAGGCGGCTCTTAAATTGTTCGCTGAGTATAATGTAAGTCCGTCAGAGATAGATTTTGTTATGCTTTGTACACAGAGCCCAGACTACTTCTTACCTTCAACAGCTTGTGTACTTCAGAATCGTTTGGGAATACCCACATCATCCGGCGCATTCGATTATAACCTTGGATGTTCAGGCTGTATTTATGGCATGGCAATGGCAAAAGGGTTGATCGCTGCTGGCATTGCAAAAAATGTACTGCTATTGACGGCAGAAACCTATAACAAGTATCTTCATCCATCAGACAAAAGTAATCGTTCTATCTTTGGTGATGGTGCTGCTGCATGCTTAATCTCAACGGAGGGCTTTGCTGAGATAGGAGAGTTTTCTCTTGGAACGGATGGTAGTGGTGCAAACAACTTGATAGTTAAGACGGGGGCTGCGCGTCAAAAAGAAGCTACTGGTAAGTATGTTGAGGATGTCGAAGGTCATACATGGTTTGACGACTATCTCTATATGAATGGCGGAAATGTGTTTAATTTCACATTAGAAATAGTTCCTGTAATGATGAAAGAGATTCTGGAGAAGAATAATCTGAATCAAGATCAGATAGACTACTATGTTTTCCATCAGGCAAATAAGTTCATGCTTAATACCATCCGCAAAGTTTGTGTCTTGCCTAAAGAGAAGTTTTATGTCAACCTTGCAACAACAGGAAATACGGTATCTTCAACTGTTCTTATTGGTATGAAGGATTGCATTGACAATGGAACTATCAAGAAGGGTGATATTGTAATGGCAACAGGTTTTGGCGTAGGATTGAGTTGGGGAGGTACAATCTTAAAATTCTAATTATGGAATTAAGTGAGTTTTTGAGAAATGGCGCAGTACCTCAGATCGGATTCGGCCCTGGTGGCGCAGGTTATAGCTCCAAAATGCGGAAGCATTATGATGGCTACTTAAAGTATTATGACATAGGAAAAAGAATGCTTAGAAGCGTATTTGTTAATCATAAATATGTCCTAGCAATTGAAAATGCATTGAAGTTAGGATATAGAATAATTGATTATTCATCAGCCTACGGCGATGGCGTTCTTTTGCATCGTGCAATCAAAAACAGTGGAGTATCCCGTAATTCACTTATTGTCACAACACGAGTTAGTAATAAAGCCCAAAGAGAAGGAAAAGTCAGGGAAGAATTCTTGTCTTTTCTAAAAAATATGGATCTCGAATATGTTGACCTTTTGCAATTTCACTGGCCTGTAACAGGCTTATATCTTGACACATGGCGTGAAATGGAGAAACTCTATGAAGAAGGATATGTAAAACATCTTGGCGTCGCTAATTGCCATCAGCATCATTTGGAAGAATTATTCAGAATATGTAAGTATAGACCAGAGGTTGGGCAATTCGAGATACATCCACTATTTACTCAGAAACAATTGATTCAATACTACAAGGATAATGGAATAATTGTTGAGGCATATACGCCTATTGCTCGTTATGATGACAGGTTGGTTAAGTTGCCTTTATTAAGAAAACTTGAAAATAAATACCATAGGTCTTTTGTTCAGATTATTCTCCGTTGGCACGTTCAGAATGGTGTAATTCCTTTGGTGCGTTCAATGAGCAAGGAGCATCAATTGGAGAATTTTAACATTTTTGACTTTGAATTGCAGCCCGAAGACATGGTCTCTATTGATGCTATAAACATCAATAGTAGACTAAGATATGATCCGGACAACTGTGATTTCTCAATCTTATAATTAAACAAGAGTGAACGAGTCAGATTCGAAAACAATAAGTGCTTTAAGGTTTCCCTTGGCTGTCATGGTTGTAGCCATTCATTCATACTTTACGCTTGATGGATGGTCCTATGATGCGGTATCAACGCAAGGGCTAGGATGCAATTTGGCTCAGTTCTTTATGATAGCAATATCAAATGTGTTGACTCATATTGCAGTCCCGACCTTTTTCCTTATATCAGGATATTTGTTCTTTTTAAATTTTGGAGATGGTAGCTGCCAAGTTTGGAAAAAGAAATACAGCAGTAGGATTAAAACATTAGTTGTACCGTATATTATATGGATATTTTTATACATAATATGGTTATTCCTTGGTGACTTCAAAACTATTTCTTCGGAAGGGATCATAAATTGGTTAAAAGCCCAAGGGGGTATTAAAATGTTTTGGAATAGCTATATGTGGAACTTAGACCGTCTTGATCTATGGGGGCAGCCAGCTATATCATCCTCTCCCGTTCTGATTCCGTTTTGGTTTTTGAGGGATTTAATCGTATGTGTTGTTTTTTGCCCACTTTTTTATCTGTTCTTCAAAAAAACAAACTCAAATATCAAAAAAATAGTTGCATATATCATTTTGGGAGGGCTTTATTTTACACAGACATCTCTAAGATTACCAGGATTTAGTTCCGCATCTTTTTTCTTTTTTGGAATTGGATCGGCCTTATCTTTAGCTGACAAAAGTATCATTGATGTTTTTTTAAAAAGGAGATTTCCGATTTGGAGTATATTTGTCGTTTTATTTGTTATAGAAGTAGCGTTGAATGGACATAATACTCCTTTAGGTAACATCATATATCCTTTTTATGTTTTTATAGGAGTTGCCTCTATATTGGCTTTAAAACCTCATAGTGGGGGGGGTATAATCGCTTTACATTTTTCATTTTTGCATCCCATGTCTTTATCCTCCCTTACGTTAGTGTATTGTTGTCAAAGGCGTTGCGCATAATTACAGGATATGATGCCGTTAATAATGTAATCTTTGCAGACAGATACCCTGTACTTGTAATACTTGAATTTAGTTTGAAAATTTTCATAACAGTTATACTTTGTATGATTACATATTCATTTTTGCAAAAAATCGCTCCGAGATTTTGCAAACTCTTATGTGGTCGTTAATTGTGTCATAGATGGTTGAATCAAATAACAAAACCATAGCAAAGAATACACTCTTGTTGTATTTTCGCATGATTGTTACAATGGTTATTTCATTGTATACATCACGCGTAATACTGCAAGTTCTTGGCGTTGATGATTATGGTATCTATCAATCAGTTGGAGGTATTGTCGGATTTCTGGCTTTTTTGAATGCGGCCTTGGCCACAGGTTCATCTAGATTCCTTACTTTTGGTTTAGGTAAAGGGGATGCCGATGGGTTGAAAAAAATTTTTTCAACAACTCTCTCTGCTCATTTATGTTTGGCATTAATTATAGTTCTTATAGCAGAAACAGCAGGTTTGTGGTTTTTATATCATAAACTGATTATTCCTCCAGAACGTATGGATGCTGCTGTGTATACATTCCATTTATCTATACTAACTGCATTCTTTACTTTAACACAGGTACCATATAATGCTACAATTATAGCTCACGAGAGGATGAACGTATACGCTTATGTGAGTATTTTTGATGCTGTGACCAGATTATTAATTGTTTATCTGTTATTAATAGGCAATATAGACAAATTGAAATTATATGCTACACTTTTAACTATGTTGCAAATAGGAATACTCCTATTTTATAGATACTACTGTAGCCGCAATTTTCAGGAAGCTCGATTTAAGATTAGTTTTGATAAACAAATCTTTAAGGAGATAGCGAGTTTTTCAGGTTGGAGTTTGTTTGCGAACTCAGCGTATGCACTAAGTAATCAGGGCATTCTTGTTCTTTTAAATATGTTTTTTGCCCCCGCAGTGGTGACCGCTCGCAGTATTTCTTTACAAGTTAATATGGCGGCAAACCAACTTGTTACAAACTTTCAAACAGCCGTAAACCCGCAAATAGTTAAGAGATATGCGGCAGGAAACTTGTCTGGGTCAAAAGAACTCTTACTACAAACTGCAAGGTTTAGTTATTTTTTAATGCTTCTAATAGGACTACCGATTCTATTAACAGCTGAACCATTATTGAAACTATGGTTAGGAATCGTTCCTCAGTATACGGTTATTTTTCTTCAAATCATTGTGTTCCAAAGTTTAGTCCAGGTATTTGATACGACATTTTATATGGCTTTGTATGCGAAAGGAAGGTTAAAGGAGAATGCTCTTTTGTCTCCAACAATTGGTTTTTTATGCTTTCCTATAGTCTATATCCTATTTAAGATGGGATATTCTCCAGTTGTTCTTTCTTGGGCGTATTTAATTGATTATGCGTTATTAGCTTTTGTTGTAAAACCACTTTTGATTGTCAAGATAGCTGATTATAAGTGGAATGAAATTATTCCTGTATTCTGGACCTGTTTAAAGGTGACATTAGTTTCACTTCCATTCCCTGTTTTTTTATATTTCTTTACTCAAGGGAGACTAGCGGAGGTTGAGTTTTTTTTCGTAATGGTAATAGTTAGTGTTTTGTCGGTGGGTATTTCTGTTTGGTATTGCGGATTGAACTCAGAATTAAGAACAAAACTTATTGACGTAATAAAAAATAAAATTCATCGTAAATAAATAGTAATAATGAAAATAGCTCTCATAATATTTCGTATTGGCCCAAGCCACGGGAGTATTCTCCAAACCTATGCACTTACGAGGAAACTGGAATCCATGGGGCATTGTGTAACTATTATAAATAGGAGAAGACCTATAAAGTTGAGAGACTATACTATGTGTTTAAGGCGAGTCTTAAAAAATACTCTAAAAGGAAATTTTTCTTTTAGTGATTTTTATTTGGGGTCTTATCCTGACATGGTCATGAATCAATTAAATTTGTTTGTTGACGAACAGTTGAAACCTCAAATGATTACGGTGACGTCTGAAAAAAAATTAAGAGAAATTGGACTTTCTGATTACGATGCCTTTGTTGTTGGTAGTGATCAGACTTGGCGGCCTAAATATGTCTATAATGTATATAACTATTATTTAGATTTTGTTCCCCGTGATAGGGTTGTAAAAAGAATTGCATATGCACCATCATTTGGAACTTCGGATTGGGAGTATACTAAGGAACAAGAGGATAAATGTAGACAACTTGTATCATTATTTAATGGTATTTCGGTTAGAGAAGACGATGGCGTGAAGTTGTGCAAGGAACATTATGGAATAAACGCAGAACTAGTATTGGATCCTACTCTGTTGCTAACCGGCCAGGACTATATGCGATTTGTTCACCAAACACCTAGGGATAGATACGTCGGTTTTAACTTCTTGGATTTCTCAGAATCAAAATTATTAGCAGTTCAGTCTACTTCATGTATAACTGGTTTTCCTACTCGTCAACTAATATCAATGGGTGATAAAAGTAAACCTGCAAATGAACGAATTGCACCTGCAATAGAGGATTGGCTCTCTGGAATTGCCAATTCAGAGTTGGTTTTAGTTGATTCTTTCCATGCCACAGTGTTTTGTATCTTATTTCGTCGTAATTTTATCACAATAGGTAATAAAGAGAGAGGGTTGTCTCGATTTACATCCTTATTAAAAATAGTTGGTTTGGAGGAGAGGTTGATAACAGAAGGCGATAAAGTTTCTGAGGACATAATAAATAGTTCTATTGATTGGGATCAGGTTGAGAATAAACTAAAAAGTAAAAGAGCAAATTCTATGGAATTTTTATTAAAGTTATTAGCATAATAATATTAAAATATGGATAGTAATAAAAAAGTATTACTTATTTATAGAGGCGATCCGTTTGATCTTCCTCCAATGATGACAATTATTGATGTGCTATTGGAAATGGGGCATCATATAATAGTTGTATATCAAGAAAAAGACAAGAATGTTGGTAAGTTTGAGGCATTATATGCAGGTAAAAGTGTAGAGTTCATACATTTTGCGCCCATACCCCAAGGTGATGATATTCGTAGTAAATTTCAAAGACGCTATCGCAGAGACATTCTTTTTAAGAAAGAGGTGGCCAAGATAATTAAAACTACACAATATGATATCCTTTGGATTATTCATGAGTTTACAGCAATCCTTCTAAATGATGTATTAAGGGGTAGACATTATGTGATGAGTATCTATGAATTGAGAGATACTGAAGGAAAAATCCTAGAGGGAATGACACCATCTGCTCAAAATGCCGATGTCGTTATTGTACCTGAGTATAATCGTGCACATATGCTCCGTCATTGGATGAAACTTAAAGAAACTCCAATGATACTGCCCAATAAGCCCTTTTATCATCCGGCGAAGCGCAATATTCCGTGCGAATTCAGTGAAGATTTTAAGGCTAAAAAAATCATCTTATACCAAGGTCATATTTCCAGAGATCGCAATTTGGAAGGTATGTGTCAAGCCGTAGAAGGCTTAGATGGATTCGAATTGGTTTTGATGGGTAGTGGCGATGAATTTAAAAACTATCTCTTAAGTAAGTATCACAATGTAAAATGTATTGGATTTGTTAATCCTCCTCATCATTTAGATGTTACAAGTTGGGCATATATCGCAGTTGTTACTTATGATTATGGTTCATTAAACCGTCTATATTGTGCACCAAATAAGACATGGGAATATAGTGGTTTTGGCATTCCTATGCTTGCTAATGATATACCTGGTTTAGCTACATCAGTTGGTGCATTTGGTGCAGCTGAATGCGTCGACATGGATAATCCAACGGCAATCAAGGAAGCTATTGAAAAGATAGCCTCTGATTATAGTAAATATAGTCGTAATGCTTTTAATTATTATAACAGTTGCGATGTGAAAGATATCGTCGAAACAATAATCGAGAAGGCTACAAAATAGAGTATAAAAGAAAATGAATGTAATCATTCTTGGCGATAATCACAATAATACACTTTCTTTACTCCGTAGTTTAGGAGAAGAGGGACATAATATTGTGTTGCTACTTCATAAGTTAAAGCATAATTATGCCAACAAATCCAAATATGTAAAAACATGCAGGTTTATTGAAAAAAACGATGATATTATTAAAATCATTAAAGAAACCGTAAAGTGTTTAGATGATAAACCGGCATTGTTTACCTGTGATGATCATGATGCATCATTTATTGAAGACCACAGGGGGGAGTTGAGTGAGTTTTGCTATTGTGAAGGGGGAAGTGGGGATAAAAATATTAATTGCTATAGAAATAAAGATGTATCAAATAAACTGGCTGCAGAATTGGGCTTTATAATTCCTAAGAACGTTGTTTTGGAAAGAGAAGATGAAGCAGCAATAGAAGAACTAAAATACCCAGTAATGCTAAAAGCGAACAATAGCATTCATGGAGGTAAAGAAGTTCAAGAGATTTGTTATGACTCACAAACTCTTTTAGAAGCATTAAAGAAACTACCATCAGAAAGTTTCCCAGTCCAAGTACAAGAGTATATTGAGAAAGAATTTGAAATTATGCTCCAGGGTTGTTCTTGCAATGGGGGAAAAGAGGTAATTTGTGAAGTTGCAAACAGACGAATTCGAGTTTATCCGTTCATATATGGTGCCTGCTCATATGGAAAGGGAATAGAAATCGATTGTGACGATAAATTAAAAGATCTTAGAGCTAAGGTGGTGGCATTCCTTAGAAGAATAGAATATAGCGGGCAATTTAGTGCAGAATTCCTGTATTATAAAGATACATACTATTTTTTGGAGGTCAATTTGCGTAATGACGGCACGGCATATTTGTCCACTAAATGTGGTTATAATTTGTCACACTTGTATTGCCAGTCTCTTAAAAGGGATTCTGACACAAATATACACAACAAACGATTTGTCCCTTCCTTCTATATGAATTCAGTGGGTGATTTACATTATGTCATAAAGAGAAAGATTTCTTTTTTTTCATGGATAAAGGATTTCGTCCGCACAGGTTGTCATAGTCATTATAATCCCAAAGATAAAAGAGTATATTTTTATTATATAATAGACGTTGTGTATAATCTGATAAAATCTCTTAAAGGTGAATAGCGATGGGGAAAATAAGTAAAGTTGTATTAGTTATTCGATTCTTCGTTAAGGTGGCTATATTAAAAGTTATAGGTGCTGGGATAAAGACGAGGGGACTTGCTCTTATGGGCAGGAATGCAGAGATTTCTTCAGAAGGTGGTGCCATAATTGAACTCGGTCATAAAACATGGATTGATTCCTGTTCCTATGTTGCAGCAAGGAAAGGTGGTGAGCTTATTATGGGAAAGGGTGTGTACATTAATAGATTTTGTTCAATAGTAGCGCGTAAGTCTATTACTATTGGCGATGGCTGCATGATTGGGCCACATTGTTGTATTATTGATCATGATCATGATTTATATGACCATTCTTCCTTTAATACATCCCCAATAATTATTGGAAATAATGTATGGCTGGGGGGGGCAACTTATGTGCTTCGTGGAGTAAAAATTGGCGATAATGCTGTTATAGCTGCTGGTAGTATTATCACCCATGATATCCCTGCTAATTCTATTGTGATACAAAAAAGGAATACTACATTTAAAGAGATATAATTAGAAATCAGATGCATTTCTTATTAGTTTTATTTGCTATTGCCACGTGTTTCGTGGTAAGTTTCAGTATGTCATCTGTAGCTTTTGGGCTATTTGGATATACTTTGGGGGTGTTTTTGTGTG
>JAEEGL015035524.1_pt1 | contig 12326 bp, 9 predicted proteins | sample 9134231 | NCBI WGS metagenome assembly JAEEGL01 (sample SAMN16246548, study PRJNA631951) | gut metagenome | biome: gut microbiome; feature: rumen; material: fiber-attached | host: Bos | place: Iran: Karaj | collected 2018-10 | reverse complement strand
GCCGCCCGTCTTGGTAAGTTCATAATCGCCGGGGGTGGCGCTCACAAAAAGCACCTGCTTCGGGTACATGTACTCGAATTCGGCGAAGTTCATGGGGCGGTTATCCAAGGCGCAGGGGAGGCGGAACCCGTACTGCACCAGCGTGGTCTTGCGGCTCTTATCGCCTTCGGCCATGCCACCCACTTGCGGAATGCTTACGTGGGATTCATCCACCATCAATAGCCAGTCATCGCCGAAGTAGTCGATAAGCGTGAAGGGTCGCGTACCCGGGGCGCGGTTCTCGATGATACGGGAGTAGTTCTCGATGCCGCTACATTGTCCTGTCTCGCGGATCATTTCCATATCGTAGCGGGTGCGGCTGCCGAGGCGGGCCGATTCCAATACCTTGCCTTCCTTGTCGAGTTCGGCGAGGCGGTCGGTGAGTTCCATCTGCATGCGTTGCAATATGCCAGCACGGCCTTCTTCTTTGGTCACAAAATGCTTCGCCGGCGCGACGGTCATCTCGTCCAGTTCTTGCGTGACTTCTCCGGTAATGATGTTGAAGCGTACGAGCCTGTCCACCTCATCGCCGAAAAGCTCGATGCGCAGCCCCTCTTCATCGTAGCTTGGGTGAATCTCGATCACATCGCCGTGCACGCGGAATGAGCCTCGTTCCAGGCTAAAGTCGTTTCGTGTATATTGAATACGCACCAGGTCGTGGAGAATCTTGTCGCGGTCGTAGATTTCGCCCTTCCTGATTCGTACCATTAGGTCAAAATATTCCGAAGGGCTTCCCAAACCGTAAATACAGCTTACGGAGGCTACAATAATCACGTCTCGGCGGGTCAATAGATTTGCAGTGGCGCGCAGGCGCAATTTGTCAATCTCATCGTTGATGCTGGCGTCTTTCTCGATGAAGGTATCCGTGTGCGGAATGTAGGCTTCGGGTTGAAAGTAGTCGTAATAGCTTACGAAGTATTCCACCGCGTTGTGGGGGAAGAAGGCCTTGAATTCTTGATAGAGCTGAGCCGCCAGCGTCTTGTTGTGCGTCAAAATCAGCGTATGCTTGCCCACGTTTTTGATGACGTTCGCCATGGTGAACGTCTTTCCGGAACCGGTGACGCCGAGAAGCGTCTGGAACTGCTCTCCGTGCTTGAAACCTTCCGTCAATTCATCAATGGCTTTCGGTTGATCGCCTGCTGCACCATAAGGACTTACGAGCTCAAAGTTTGCACGCGTGTTGGACTGGAACTGCTTGAGTTTTCCGGGCAGGCTCTGCTCTGGCGGTAGCGGTTTCGCTATCGGTTTCGCATATGGGTCCGGAGTGATTGTCTTGCGTGCGCGTGCCATTTTGCACCCAAAATAGTATTTTTTCATTATGGATCACGAGTACAGTATTTCGGGTAGGCTTTGGGTGGCGGACATTGAACCAGTCCTGGCTGGGCAGGAGCGTCGCGAATATGCCTTTGGAAATATTGTGCTATTACTTTCGACAGCAACCAACAACGAAATCAGAATTTCCCTCAAGGACAAGTCTCTGGCGCCGTCAATTTCTGACAATAAAATTGCGAAACTTTGCAGCGAACTCTCCAAAATATTCAGCGCCCGAGTCCGTATGGAAAGGCTTCACGAGGAATACGGCCTGCTGAACGTGTTCAACGGCGGTTCCGATTATGAGGTGGTGACGGCGGAACGCTTTGCCTGCGAGTGTGAAAATGGGCGGGAAATATCCTGCTCCCGCCAAAAAATTTGACAGCACCCTGCAAAAGGGCGCAAAAAAAGCCCGGACTTTGCCTGTTCATTGGTGTAAAACCCCAAAAAAGTGTATTTTTCCAAGGTAAAGGAACCATTTTGAGGTGTCAATGAACAAATTGATAGTTTTGACCTATGTGCTTCGTGCCTTGGGCTTTGTTTTGGTGATTTTGAGCCTTTTTGGCCATAGTGTCTTGCTGAACCTTTTCCCGGGGCTGGAGGGGACCTCCATCAATCCCTTCTTTTATTCGGGTCTTGCGGTCTATTTCGCTGGGGCCCTTATCTATTTCTTTGTGAACAAGAAGATTCGCGCCGATAAGCGCCGCCAAGAGATCGAGGAGAGATCAAGTCAAATTTTCGGGAAGAAGGACGACCAAGAGTAGTTTATGATTCAGATTGAACTTTTGCACAAGACCTACAGGAGCGGTTTCTTGATGAAGCCGAAACTGGCGCTGAAGGACGTGAGCCTTCATGTGGAACCGGGTCAGATTTATGGTTTTATCGGCCCTAACGGGGCGGGCAAGTCCACCACCATTAAAGTGCTGACCGGGCTTTTGAATTTTGATTCCGGCAAGGTCCTGGTAAACGGGATTAGCCCCCGCGACGTGAAAAGTCGCCGTTTTATAGGCTATTCTCCGGAACAGCCCTATTTCTACGATTATCTGACAGGGCGGGAACTTCTGCAGTTCTATGGCAAGCTGGTGGGCCTGGAAGGGAACCTTCTGAATGAACGCATCACCTGGGCGTTGCAGTTGCTCCATGCCGACAAGGACTGGATTGACCGTCGCCTGCGTTCGTACTCCAAGGGCATGATGCAACGTGTGGGAATCGCCCAGGCCATTCTGGGTAAACCCAAGCTTCTGATTCTGGATGAACCCATGAGCGGTCTTGACCCCATGGGCCGTCGTGATGTCCGGGAGGCCATTTTGGAGCTGAATCGAGACGGCGTGACCATCTTCTATTCCAGCCACCTTCTAAGCGATGTGGAATCCATCAGCCATCGCGTGGCCATGATTGTGGATGGCCGTATCGTTCGGGAAGGTACCGTCGACGACATTACGGATTCTTGCGGTATCGAGTACCACGTGCGGACTCGGGTGGCTATTCTTGCCAAGGACCTGCCCGAAGGTGTTGTCCATGCGGGTCACCCTCAGGAAGTGATTTGTGCCGATGATGCCGCTCGTGACCGGTTGCTCCGCTATTGCTTGGACAATGGCATTGCGGTGGAGAAGATGGACCACAAGCGCCCGAGCCTAGAAGACATTTTGACCGAGGAGATTGCCCGTGCAGACGCTTAAGCATATAGGCATTATAGCCCTCAATACGTTCCGCGAATCCATTCGCGACAAGATTCTCTATAACATAGGTCTCTTGGCTATTGGCCTGGCTTTTTTCAGCATTGTGCTAGGAGAGTGGTCGGTGTTTGACCGTGCCTATGTGATTAAGTCTACCACTCTTTCGGTGATGAGCTTGTCTGGCCTTCTGATTTCCATTTTTGTGGGCATCAGCCTGGTGCAGAAGGAAATCCAGCGTCGGACGGTGCTGACCCTGCTTTCTAAGCCCATCAGTCGCGCCACCTTCATCGTGGGCAAGTACTTTGGGCTCTTGGCGGTAGTGGCGGTCCATTTGACCTTGCTTACCCTGATTTACTATGCGATACTGTTCCTGACGAACTCGCAGCCGACGGTGAGCCTTCTGACGGCCATCTACCTGATTTTCTGGGAGATGGCGGTGGTCATCGCCATTGCGCTGTTGTTCAGCAGTTTCAGTTCCACCATCTTGAGTGCTCTGTTCACCCTTGGTGTCTACTTTGCGGGACACCTGAGCAACCAGCTTCTGGAGCAGATTCGCTTTGCAAGCCGCATGGGCGAGATGGGGGACACCTCTACGGCCTTGCTTGAAAAGGTGGCCGTGGTGATTCACGCCGTGTTCCCGGGACTATACCGCTACAATGTGACCAGCTACGTGGTGCATGGCCTTGCCTTGCCTGATATGTACCTGTTCTGGAATACGGTCTATGCAATCGGTTATGTGGGAGTTTTTTTAGCCATCGCTAGTTGGTGGTTCAGTCGGAGGGATTTCCTATGAGAAATCAGTATATGGCCCAGGTCCTTGTCCACAACAAGGTAGTGACAGAGGATCAGGTTAAGGCCCATTGGGGCGAAATTACGGAATCTATGGACATTGGCCAGGTTCTGGTGAAAGCGGGTATCTTGCAGCAGGCGATGTACGCGAAGGTCCTTGCCTTTGTGCAGAACCTGGAGGCCAAGCATGCCGCTACCGCTGCTAACGCTGCTGCACAACCTGCTAGTGCTGCTCCAGCCGCCGCGCCTGCCGCGTCTGCTGCCCCGGCACCGAAACCGGCACCGGCCCACGTGGAGGCCAAGCCTGCCGCCATGGCGGAGCCCGCCAACGACGAACCGGCCCTGCAGATTGAAGGCAATAACATTTACGGCGAATCTTCGGCATCCAACGTGGTGGTGGAAACCGTATCCGGCCTGGAGACGACGAGCATTTCGACCATCGGCATTGCTGAAGAGGGCGAAGAAGGTTCGGTAGAAGAGGGCGAATTGGAGCTGCCCAGACGTTTCGCCCTTTCTTCGGGAGAGGGAAAGGCGGTGGAAGCTCCCCAGACTCTTCTGCCCATTATGTCCTTGAAGAAGATGATCGCCTTCGCCCGTCAGTATGGTGCAACGGACATATATCTCTATTCCAACCGTCAGGTGGTCATGCGCCAGTCCGGTGCGCTGTTTCCGGCCACTGAGCAGGTTGTAGATAAGACCCGCATTTCGGAACTGCTGGCCGAAGCCTCGGAAGGCTTTGCCGACGGCTATATGGTGGTTGCTGGAAAGAACTTCAGCAGGACCATCGCCCTTGCAGGTGTGGGTCGCGCCCGTATTTCCGTGACATGGAACGGCGTGGTTCCCAGTGTTTCTATCCGGGTGATTCCCACAGAGGCGGCGGCACTGGATTCCTTGAATTTGCCTCCCTTCTGTACGCAGTTTGCTGGCCTGAACAGTGGGCTTGTGCTTGTGGCTGGCCCCTCTGCCAGTGGCCGCACCACTACGGTGAACGCCTTTGCCGAAGCTATTGCGGCCAATTGTCCATGCTATATCCAGACTGTGGAACGCCCTATCGAGCGCATTTTGCAGGGTGGTAGCGGAGCCTTGGTGCAAAAGGAGGTTGGGCTCCATGTCCGTACGGGAGTGGAGGGAATTTCTCTTGCTATGCGCGACGGTGCAGACGTCATCTGCTTTGACCACTTGGAGACCATAGAAGAGCTGAACCTGCTCTTGCAGGCGGCCAATTCCGGTGCTCTGGTGTTTGCGGTCACTCGCGGAAACAACATACATGCCTTGCTTTCGAGACTCCTGGTTTCTGTTCCCGAAAATGCAAGGCCCTCTTTTGCCAATTCTCTGGCCGACCAGCTGAAGGGCGTTATCGTGCAGCACCTGATTCCGGTGGTAGACAATCAGGGTATGGTCCTTGCTGCTGAGGCTGTGCATGTAACTCCCACCATTGCGGGTATGATTCGCAAGGGAGACCTTTCTCAGCTAAACGCCGCCATCAGCAGCCAACGTGATCAAGGTATCACCCTGGATGACTCTCTGCAGAAGTGTGTAGAGGCCGGGTACATAGATGGTGTAGAGGCGTGGAAACGGGCAAACGACATTAGACGCTTTGCGGCATTTAAACCTGCAGGCGGGGAGGCTTAAAGATGGCTTCGGAAATTGAATCTCTTTTGGAATATGCTGTCAATACGGGTAGCAGCGAGCTGATTATTACGGAAGGCGCAGTTCCCGCGGTACGCCTTGCGGGTCAGGTCTGTGCTGTCCCTGATGCATCTGTCGTTCCTTTTGGTTCCTTGGCCCAGTTCCTGGGTTCCCTGGAAGGGGAGTCCGGTTCTATGATTGGCGGACCCTGGCACGACATGCGTTGGCGTGTGCGGTATTTCCGCGAGGCTCTGGGTAATGGGGCTGTGTTCCGCCCGCTTTTGAACGAATGCCCTGACTTTACCTCTCTCGGCATTCCTCCTGCTATGGAGAATATGTTGGGCTTCAGTTCTGGCTTGGTGATTTTTGCAGGTCCTGCCTGTTCGGGTAAGACCACCAGCGCTTCTGCTTACGTAGGGGCTCTCTGCGAATCCAAAATTTTACGGGCCTGTTTTTTGGATAAGGCCATGGAACTCCCTGTGAAGCAGGGCAGTAGTCTTATACTGGAAGACTCCGTTGGTGGCGTTGCCGAAAAGGTGGATCAGGCAGTCCGTAGTGGAATAGACCTTTTGTGGATGGGTGATTTTGATGCCAGCTTCTTGTTGCCCATGTTGGAAGCCGCCGAGGCGGGAGCCCTTGTGGTGTGCAACGTGACCGCTGGTAATTCCGCAGGAGTCCTGGATGCTCTGCTTTCTGCCGCGAAGCCCGAAGACAAGGCCCTTGTGCGGACTATGCTTTCTTCGGTACTCAAGGCCGTGGTAGTACAGCGCCTGCTTCCGGGAGCGGCCGAGGGCTCTGGTGCCGTTGCTGCCTGGGAGGTGCTTTTCAATTCCCAGAACGTGGCTATGAGTATCCGCACAGGAGACCATTTCAAGTTGCCTTCCATCATTGCGGCCTCGGCTTCTGAGGGCATGATGCTTATGGATGACAGCCTTGCGCAGTTGGTACGTTCCGGTTATGTGGCACAAGAGGTTGCGGCAAAGTATGTGGCCAATCCCGCAAGGTTTGCCTAGGCGGTTCATACCGAAGGTAGCGGCCATCCTGTTGGTCGCTTTTTCCCTGTTGCCTGCAGAGCCTGCCGACAGTCTGCTGTCGCAGATGACGGATGCCCAGGATTCTACGGCGCAGGCCCCTGCGGATAGTCTTGTTCCCACTACATCTGAACCCCAGACCTCTCAAGCGGATCCTCGCCTACGCGAGGATGGCATTCCTCGAACCTCGAACCCCGACAGCGGGGGCGTTGCGGGGGAGTCCCCCGCAGAGGGGGTAGCGGACGCCGCAGAAAAGGGAGAACTGATAGGGGATCCCCGCCTGCGCGGGGATGACAAGAGAAAGTCGGAGATGGTATGCGGCGGGAGCGAGGGGGAGGCATTCCCCGACACATCGTGGAAATGCGTGACCATAGATTTGTCGACAGGCGAAATCAGTCCTTCCGATTCAGACAAATCTGGATTAGAGATTGCCACGCCTTCGGCTCGCAATGACGTAGGAGCCGAGCGTAACGGGAATACTTGTATTCCTGTTACCGAGGCGAACCAGTCAGGCGCTTTGCGCAATGACCCGCTCCCGTCAGCCCCAAAGAAATCCGTCCTCTACCTCAGTGGTGGTGAGCGTTCCCCCTGGTTCCACTTGGGTGTGCTTTATGCCATTGAAACCTATAAGGTCCGCATAGACTCTGTGGTTGGTACCTCCTGGGGAGCCTTCGTAGGTTACCTCTGGGCTCACGGTATGACTCTGGATGATATCCAACGGGTACTTCTGGACCCCTATTTGCAGGGCTACGTGGGCCACAATATGTTCGATGACTTATACAGTAAAAAGGCCGAGCAGACCAAATGGCCCATTTCTCCCGAGGGGGTTCCAAGCCTGCGTTACCGTTTCGCTCTGGAACCGGACACGTCCAGGACTTTGCAAAAGATTCCCAAGTCCATCGAACCAGATACATCTGTGCAGAGGTACGCCCTTGCAAAGCTCCGCCTGCAAGAGACAATGAACCGTGTGCCTCAGGGAGCGGTGATTCCCTTTACGGTGCTTGGCTGTAATGGTATGGAAAGTATAACTTCGGAGGATGTGTTCAAGAGCCTCCCATTGATTGAAAACTACAACTCCGGCGAACTATGCCTGGGGCTGGCTTTGCCTTATGAAGACGTTTACGACCAGGTCCCCATTATTTCGGTAGGAATCCCACGTGTGGCGAATGCCTCTGCATCATCCTGGAATTCCCCATGGCAGCGTATCCTTTTCGAGAAACCCCTGCAGAATTTGTCTTACCAGGAGTCGGGAGTGGTGTTACGTGCTCATTACGCTACGGATACCTCTTACACGGTTTGGATCCAGGCGGGGTTCTCTGCCCTGGAACGCCATGCGACAGAACTGATTCCCTTTAGGAACGATTCTCTGGATTACACTGCTCTCAAGAAGGTGGCCCGCCCCTGGTTCAAGTTCAAACCGTCCTTTGATAGTTTGTCTGCAGAGACCCACACTACCATAGCCTCTTACTGGAACGAAAGCGATACGGGAATGGTGGCGCCGGAGAATTTCTTGAAGGAAATTTCCAGGGAGCCTGCTTACGATTCCGTATCTTTCGATATGCTCCCGACGGGTAACGTGCTGGTTGGGGCGAAGGTTACTCCTACGTTGGATGTTTCTGTGGGCGGATTTGGCTCTAGCGCCATCGGGCCCCACGCCTACGGCGATATGACCCTTTCCTTTGTGAACCAGATGGACATCGCTCTCGGGGTCTCGGGCTTTATCGGCCCTAGGTCGTATGGGATTAGCCCGAAGCTTGAGATTTCCCGTCTGTGGAATAAGGATTGGAGTGTCGGTGTCCGTTATGACTGGATGACCCTGAAGCCTTTTGAGTCTTATTTGGAAGACAATGCATACCATTCGACTCCCCGTGGAGAGGACCGCAGCGATTTCAATATGTGGGTCAATTACCACCTGAGCAGGAACCAGCGGGTTTCGCTGGACTTTATGCTGGGAAACCGGAGCGTAGATTTTTCGCGGGTCTACAGGCTGGATGATTTGGAAACCTGGCCTGTTTCTCCTTCGTTGCAGTACAGTTACGAAGGTGGCGACGTAGACCGGTTCTTCTCTTATAGAGGTCAGTCCCTGTTTCTGGAATGGGGCCTCCAGTCGGTGCGTTACAAGATTGACATTGCAGAGCTGATTCCCATATACCACAAGCTGACGCTGGAAATGTTCGCCAGCCGCTCACCGGTTTCTTTCCTTACGCTGGGGCTGTTCCTGGGCGGCGGCCTGGATATGTTCCACGACGAAGGCCACGGCTATGTCTACCCAAAGTCTACAGGACTGATACCGCTGGACAATTTCTACCGCCGGCGCATTGCCGCCACTCCCTGGACCGGGGAATGGTTTAATCCGGAGCTGCTGAGCCACCACTATGGTCTTGCCCGCGTAAACGTGGGGCTGCACAAGGGAATCTTTGGTATGTGGGTGTTCGGCGCCTATGTGCGGGACTTCGAGGAGAATCCCACCGCCCTCCTGGAACCGGACCGCTTTGTTCTGGAACCGACACTCCGGTTTGCTTACAAGTCCATCTCGCTGACGGCGGGAATGTCCCGACTGGTAGACCGTAAAACGCTCGATGAGCTTGGCGACGTGATGGACTACACCTTCTTTATCCGCGTCGGAAATTATCCGTTCTAGCTACTCCCCGCGGTTCTTCGCCGCCACATCCTTGTACTTGTTGTGGTCGCTAAGCGTGCTGCTGAAGAAATGCGTGCCCGAGCCGTCGTCCTTTGCAACAAAGTAAAGGGCCTTGGTATTGGCGGGGAAAAGTGCCGCCTCTATGGCCTTGCGCCCTGGGTTCGAGATGGGGCCGGGCATTAGGCCCTTGAACTTGCGGGTGTTGTAGGGGCTGTCGCTGTTGAGCTGGCTCTTGTAGATGGGCCCGGTTAAATTCCTGAAGATGAACCGCACTGTGGGGTCTGCCCCCAGGGGCATGCCGATTTCCAGGCGGTTGTGGAAAACTCCTGCAATCAAGAAACGTTCATCGGGCTTGCCCGTCTCTTCTTCTACCACGCTGGCCAGTGTCAAGACGCGGTGCCAGTTTCCAAGAGTTGCCCACTTGGAATCGGGTTTGTCCTTCATCTCATCGCGGAGCTTCAGGTTGGCGGCCACCATCTGCTTGAGTATGGTTTCTTCGTTTGCGTCGATGGGGAAGGGGTAGGTGTCGGGCAGCAGGTATCCTTCAAGCGAACTGGCCTCTACACCCAGGCTCTGGGCGAACCTGGGGTCCTGGACCAGATTGTTCCAGCGTTCCTCGTTCAGGTCTGGGAAGGCTTTTTTCAGGTAGGCGGGAATTTCCCAGCTGGCCCGGCCTTCGGGGATGGTCACCCTGCGTACGGCGTTCTTGCCGCTTTCCAGCAGGGTGAAAATTTGTTCCAGGGTTTGCTGTGGCGGAATCTCGTACCAGCCGGCCTTGAGGGAGGGCTTGTCCATCTTGTTCCGGACCTTGAACGCCAGTCCGTCCTGCCAGACGCCCTTCTCTTTTAGAATCTGTGAAACTTTTGCGGCGGAGCTGCCCTTGGGGATTTCCAGGAGTACCGTTTCGGTGTTGTTCGAGACGGCGTTCAGCCGTTTTTTACCTTGTATCCCGGCAAAAACGGCCAAAACTACCAGAAAAATCAGTAAAATGCAAAAAAAACGCTTCATATTGTAAAAATTTAAAAGAATATCTCACAAATTGCCAAAATAAAAGGTATATTCCTATTGCATTAACGAATATTTTTATCCTGTTTCGAGGAATAACATGAAAAAGGTTTTATTTGTTGCTCTCTCTCTGATGGTTGCCGCTGCTTTCGCAGCACCCAACAAGGTCAAGTCCAAGCTGGGCGATATTGACCTGACTAAGGAGAAGGGCGGTGGCTCCGTGGTTTGCACCGCGGGCTTTAACGATGAACTTACCATCGTCAAGGACGGCGATACCGAGGTTCTGGTCAAGGGTAACTGCGGTCAGGGCTGGGTGGCCAAGTCCAAGGTGGAATACGTGGCTCAGGCTGCTGGCGACAAGTCCATGAAGTTGGAAGGCGTGGACGTGGTCGGCTGGCTCGACAACCCCAGCGCCGTGTTCGTGTTGGAAAATGATGACATCGACTTCGACGGTGTGAACATCGACCGTGACTTCAAGGAATACCTGCAGCACACGATGGACCGCGAACAGATGGAAATGCACAACAACGAAAACTAACTCGTTGTCTGACACAGAAATACCGCTTAAAAGGCCCCTTTGGAGGGGCTTTTTGCGTCTCAGATTGCATCAAGTAAACGATATTTTACTAAACAAAATTGACATAAAATCGTATATTTCACGGAAATAACAAAAAAAGAGGAAAAATTATGAAAAAATCCTTAACATTCTTGGCAGTAGCAGCTACGGCTGTTATGGCGCAAGATGTCACCATTACACCAGCACCCGAACCGTGTATAGAACTTCAGGTTGGAGATGAAGCCATCGAAGGCCAGTGTTATAAGGGCCTTGTCAGTTGGGATGCTTGCTTTAAGAAACAAAGTAGCGCCACAGGACCGGCTCCTGCTGACCAGAGTGCTCAAGGTTTTTGGCAGTATTGGGAACAAACGGAGTGCATCACTGCATCTAATCCCGAAAGCTCTTCCTCTGAAGAGCCGGCAAGCTCTGCTTCCGAAGAAAGCTCTTCCTCTGAAGAACCGACAAGCTCCGCCTCTGAAACTTCTTCCGCTTCTGAAGAAAGCTCTGCTTCTGCAGAGAGCTCTGCTACAGTTTCCACGGGTCCGACTCCGGTGTTTGACAACTTTGATGACGGTAACGCCACTGCCGAAAACGTGGCCGAAGACGCCTACTGGTACATTTATACAGCTGGTGGTTCTGTCACGAACACCCAGGATGCAACCCAGACTTGGGACATGATTTCTGCCGATGGCACCAACTCCTATGCCTCCATGAAGGGCATCAGCGGCATTACTTCTGGCGACACCACCTACCCGTCTGTCGGAGTGGGCGTTGATTTCGGTATGGGTGCGCTGGCAAATTGCACCGCCATCAGCTACAAGTACAAGGGCTCGGGCCACCACCTACGTGGCCTCGTAGATGGCGTTACTAAGGACAAGGGCTATGAACACGTTGCCACGAACCAGAATGCTTCCGACAGCTGGACCACCGTTACGGTGAGCGTGATGTCTCAGCCCGACTGGGTGGCAGGCGCATCTCCGTCCGACGTGAAGACTTTCTCCTGGGCGACCGTCAAGGGCCTTGCCTGGGTTGTGGATGAAAAGCTGACCCAGGCCAACATCGGAACCCAGCTGGATATTGACGATGTGCAATGCGTTGGCGGTAATATTACTCCGGTCAGCTCTGTTTCCAGCTCCAGCAACGGTTCCAGCTCCAGCTCCGGCAACGGTAACGGCTCCGGCTCCACGGGCACGCCCAACGTTGATGACCTTGAAGACGGCGACAACGTTGCCATGACCGGTGCCGAGGACTACTGGATAGCCTACACCGACAAGGACAGCAAGGGTGCCTCTACCTTCACGAACGAACCCAACGCCTACGGTGGTTACGAGGTTGTCCTTGCGGAAGCCGCCGCCTCCGGCTCTTCCTATGGTGCCGGCCTGACTGGCATTACGCTGAGCAAGGGCCAGAATGAATACGACCCGTTTGTGGCCCTTGGCCTGAAGGTCGAAGGCGGCCTTGCCGGCTGTACCGAGGTCAGCTACAAGTACAAGGGAGCTGGCCATAACTTCAAGGTCCAGCTGAAGGGCGACGAGAAGGGAACCCTGACCGGATACAACAACCACCTGAAGTCTGTCAACGGCAGTACCGACTGGGCTACGGCCACCATCCCCGTCAGCGCCCTCCAGCAGGATCCGACGTGGGGTACG